>LSQX01017205.1_pt1 | contig 82228 bp, 32 predicted proteins | sample 654561 | NCBI WGS metagenome assembly LSQX01 (sample SAMN04489861, study PRJNA283612) | anaerobic digester metagenome | isolation source: 4 biogas reactors fed with cattle manure at either 37C or 55C with and... | place: Denmark: Kongens Lyngby | collected 2014
GGGGGCGCAGTATGCCGAGTACAAAGGGTGATACAACATTTTCACTCTGATAAATATTATCCCGGAGCAACACAGCAGTCTTTACCAGCCTGCTCAGATGCAGATAACTGATAATCGTGTAGATAAGTATGGCGGCGATACCAACAGTCCAAACAATAGCAGCTATTGGAATCCATATTTGCAATGGATCTATACTGGCCGTAGGATTAGAGGTAAAAGATTCCATAATGATGGGATTGACCACGCTGTTTAATGCCTGAATACCACTATGGATTGCTGGCTCCTGAGAGTAAATAATTTCCGGGCTGATTGTTTCAGCACTGGGGATCAGGCTCAGGATGCTTTCAATGGAAAAGGGCAAAATGAGCCGGAGACCGACGATTCCCCATAGCACAGGGTTCAGCCATTTTGGTGCCTTTTTTAGTAATAATCTTAGAATGACAACAACAAGCACAAGCCAGCTTGCGGATATGCTCATGTTGATAAATTTCAAGAATATATCAGCCATTGCGATTCCCCTTCCTATATCGGTCAATCATTTTCTGTACTTCATCGATCTCCTTATCTGAAATTTGCTGGTGCTTTGTAAATGCAGTGATAAAAGCCGGTAGAGAACCCTCAAATTTCTTTTCCACAAGCTCATCGATCTCGGCAGCCTGCACTTCATCCTTTGAAATTAACGAAGATACGATTGAGTTTTCGTTTTTCAGAATACCACGTTCGGAAAGGCGTTTGATGACCGTATATGTGGTGGTTGGCTTCCAGTCAAGCTGCTTTTTACACAGCTTTACAAGCTCGCCGCTTCCAATAGGCTCGTGCTCCCACAGAATAAGACAAAAGCGATATTCGCTCTCAAATACTTTAGGTGTTTCCATATTAACCGCTCCTTTCTCTAATGCAATAGAGTACACATAGAGTCTAACTGGTTAGAGTAAAAATGTCAATACAGTTCATGGAAAATTCAATTTACTTCAAGAAAGAGGAAGGAAGGTACAGAAATTCTGGTACATGAAACAAAAATAGAAACTCCCCATCGCTGACATCAAATCAACGGTGAAAAATGACCAATCATATTTGCAGGATCCTAATTGAATTGGTTGGCGGTGTAGACCCAGGCAGGAAGAAACTGACTAATCATGAGCTGGTTAAACTTCGCAACGAGGGAGTCAAGGTCAAGGATTTAGCCAGAATGCAGGGATTCAGTCAATGTGCCATGGGCAGAAAACTTAAAGAATTAAGAGAGGCGGGTGTGCTGCATGATCGAGAAGCAGAAAACAATTGAAGTAGCAATCAAAAATATGGTTAATAGCCATATGAAGAACTATAACAGAGATTTAATTCTATGTGCGAAAATATTAAATCAGATTACAGGAAAAGGATATGTGTTTGACTATACAAGGTTTAGCTTGGATGATCAAAAGCTGGCCAGCGATATAGCATATCAAATATCCCAGATGGAAGAGATGGTAAACCGTTTCATCAAAAGTGAGCGGAATAATCAACTCTATGCAGACGAGCATATTGGTGAATTATACTGCGGTGACGATGATTCCGATCAGCCAGCAAAGGAAAAAGAGCCGGAATTTGAATTTGACGACATTGGAGACTTCTTCCCCATCACGGATAATTGTGACAGTTTATCCGAGGTTTTGAGCTGTATGGATATCCCCCATATTATTTTTGACGGCACCGGGTACTGTTTTAACGGCAGTTATTATTCCATTGTTGATTCTGGGATTGATCGGATGGTGCTCAAAGTTACTAGAATCCAAGAAAGCGACATAGACCCGCTTTGCTTGGAGATTCTTAAAAATCAGATGTGATACATATCGCAACCGAGGAAAATGTATTTTGCGAATATGGAGGTTGTCGGTTGTCGCAAGTATGGTTTGAGTAGTGTCCAGGGTTGACCCAAGGGGTTTTAAAAGGGGTTTAGGGTGGTTCTAAGGATTAGGTATGGATTTGGTGCCAATGTTGACCCAAAGTGACCCAAGGGGTTCTAAAGTTGGTGGATAAATATGTAAGCTGTCGGTATAGGAGGGGTTATGTGAAAGTGGTTTATGTAGAGCCAAACAAGGTGGCAGAGATTAGGCAGATAGATTCGGGGCTTAAGGCCATGCAAAAGGTTGTAGGTGGCTATATTGAGGCGATCTATCCTTTTGCTGACCATGTAGCAATTGTGTGTAACGAGGAAGGAAAAATAAATGGGCTGGACTTAAACAGGAGACTTGCCGATGACAAGGGCGATTTATATGAAATCATAGCAGGCACGTTCTTTATCTGCTTGGCAAGGCCAGATAGCGAAAATTTTTAAAGGTCTTACAGATGAGTTGGCCAGCAAGTATCTGGAAATGTTCAAATATCCTGAAGTGTTTATGATGGCCAATGGGAAACTGCTATCTGTGAAGTGTTGTGCCGGGGGATAAAATTTGGTCGTTGGTGTTCTAGGAATTGTTGCAGAACGTCATTTAGCCATCTAATCGTGTATGTATGGCGGTCTAATCATGGGTGGTTTTAGCCGAATCTAAGCGACAGAGCGTGTGGATATTTCATAGTAGATAACCGAATAGGGAGGAAAACTATGGAAAATCCATTTATTTACAAAGATACAGCTCGCCCAAATAAGGGGAATAAAACCACCCAAGCCGCAATATACATTAGCAAGAGGACAGGGTCAAAGGGGGTGAGATAGTGCAAGGGGTGTTAGAGAAAAAAAGTGAAATAAGCAACCTGGATCCCGCTATCCTAAGTTATATTTTAGATGCACTGTCTCAAGGGGTTGCCAAAAGCATCGTAGCGGCGGCGATAAAATCCATTAACTCAACCGATAGTACATACACAGAACAGGACAGCGCATAAGCTGCCCTGTTTTCATTTCTTGACCAAAAAAATTCATTTCGTTATAATAGAACCATTAAATATATAGGAGATATGACAGAGAGGTGAATCCGTATGAAGGCTGTCGCTTATATTAGGGTTAGTACAGATAAAGAAGAACAACAAAGCTCGCTGGAAAATCAGCGTGAGTTTTTTGAAAGCTATATTCCCAAAAGGGGAGATGAACTAGTAGCGATTTATTGTGATAAGGGCAAGTCTGCTACAAAGATGCAAAACAGAAAAGATTTGCAGCGATTGAGAAAAGCCGCCAAGCGTGGAGAATTTGAAAAGCTCTATGTTAAAGATATCAGCAGGCTTTTTAGAAACACACTTGATTTTATCACCGTTACTAGAGAATTGAGCTTGTATGGAGTGAATCTGCATCTTGTCAATATGGGCGAAGGCAAGGATATTGATGGTTTCACTTTAAATCTTATGGCTATGCTGGCTGAAAGTGAATCCCAGCGCATCTCAGAAAAAGTGAAGTTTGGAAAGCAATTCGGCAAAGAAAAAGGCCGTGTGCCTAATTTCGTCTTTGGCTATGATAGGATAGATGCATATAATTTAGAGCCTAACCCTGAAGAAAGCGAATGGGTCAAGAAAATTTTCGACTTATATACGGAAGAAGAATGGGGCATGGCAAGAATCGCTTCCTATTTATTTGAGAACCGAGTGCAGACCAAAAAACTGAAAGACGGACAGCCCAACTATAATTGGTCGCAAAACACGGTGGGTAATATTTTGAGAAATGAAATATATATTGGCCAAGTCATCAATGGCAAAGAGAGCAGTACAGATATATTTACCAACAAGCGCAAGGAAAACCCGGAAGAAGAGTGGTATGTGGTGGACAGACCGGAGTTTAGAATCATATCTGATGAGCAATTTTATAAGGCTCTGGAACAGACGAAGAAAAACGCTGAACTCTATCAAGACATATTTTCACGCAGGAGCAATAAGCATTTATTTTCCAACTTAATTAAATGCGGTTCATGCGGTTTTTCTTACAGGCGTTATCAAAGAAGGCACTCTAAAGATGGCCCGTTGTATGTTTGGTGGACATGCTCTAAAAGAAGTGCCTATGGCAAAAACCGCTGCGAATCTGAATACACCAGAATAAATGAAGATTGGCTTAAAGAAGGATTGGACAGTCTTTTTAGTTATCTGGTAGAGGGAAAAGTATCTTTCTTTGATGAGGTTGAGCGCAAGTGCAATAGTTTAATCAGGGAGTATATCAGGGATAACAATGGCATTGATCTTGATGAGGCGAAAGCAGACCTAAGTGAGTTGCATAGCAAACGTGACAGGCTAAAGGAATTGGCTGTGAATGGTCTTATTACCATGGATGAAGCGAAGCAGGATATGGTTCCCATCAATGCCGAAATTGAAAGGTTATCATTCAAGCTGGATAGCACCGACAAGACCAGAGAACTGAATCGTCAGATCAGGGAGAGTCTAAAGCAGTTTATTGAGATTTTTGATAAATTTAGTTTTACTGAAAGCATTGAGAATGCTGACTTAAAGAAAATAATCAAAGAGATTAAAATTGTGTCTGTGGATGAGATCTACGTTTATTTCAACATCAGCGAGGACGTGGAAGGCCTTAACTTCCCTATTCTTTTGTCGGGAACATTCCTCATGTCGCCTGTTGAAAATAGCGTCGCCGATACTGACAACCGTGCACAAGGATGTAACGGAACGATTGCTAAGGGTGAGCCCTGAGCTTGCTGAAGACGTGAGGGTCATTCTGGAGGAAAACAAAGCAGAAAGGCATATCAGGGGAGGGGAAGCAACAAAAGCAAAATATCAGGGGAGCAACTCAAAAGCGGTATAAATGGAGATGTTGTACCAATATAGCCCTGGTAATGAGCCGGAACAGCAAAATGAGCTGTTCCGGCTTTTGGTGTGTCGGGCATACCATCAGTCTGTGGTGAAAGTCCAAAAGAGGCGAGTTGTTTTAGTAAACCAGGGCATTCCTAGTAAAAGGTTGAAAGTTTATACGTGATTATGTATTATTATGATAGCCAATAACAATTGTCTAAAGCGTTGCTGAGTCTATAAAGCTCTATGTATCTGAAGACAATCTTAACAGGGCGGGTATGCAAATTAATACAAGGTTTGAAAAGATAGTTTAGGCGCGACTCTTACTTTCGATTCGGCTCTAATCATTACCAAATATGAAATATCTTGGCCAGGGGACTCCATACCTAGTGCTTTTGCAGGAAAGCAAGTGAGTGGACCAATAACATTAAAAAATTAATGGGAAAAAGAGATTTATAAAAAGATTGGAAGTGTACAATAATGAAGAAAATCGTTATATTTATATCAATTTTAGTGTTTTCTGTAATTATTGCATCCTACGGGATCATTAGACCTGATTTTATTGTGGACACAGATGGTACCACAGCCAACAATGCAAATAAAAATGCAGACATTGATAACACAGTCAGCAATAATGACTCAGATCCATATCCCAATAAAGAGAATACGGAGTTGCCTGATTTTAACAGCATTGAGCATGATATTCAAACTTATATGCATGATTTTAATGAGTACAGAGGAAATTATGTTGTAAAGCAAGGGGATTATTTTGTTTCAGCTGAAGGTGGGACGATAGAGGGCTATTATGATAATGGCAGTTTGAAGTATATTGAAGTGAATATTTATGGGGAAATGGGAAGAAAATGTTACAATATTTACTACATTGATGAACTCATGACATACTTTATTGAAACAGTTATCCAATATGACAACCCGATATATTATGAGGATGGCTATAACATAATTAAGGAAACCAAGGAAGAATACATAGTCATTGACGGCAAAGTTTGCAAATATAGTAATGTTTTAGAGACACTCAGCGATACAGATGGAGCTGAGTACAAAATGCTAATCAAGGATTTTGAGAAAGTGCTTGAAAACAAAGACACGGTGCAAGAAAGTGTTTTTAACTATGAACGATATACTGGAAAAACGTGGATTGGAAAAAGCAATGACAATATCGTATCCTTCTCTATCAATAAGGTTATAGGTACAGAATTGTTCGGGCAGTTAAGTACCAATGTTTTGGCTATACCTTCCTGCTATGATATAAGAAACCTAACTGGAGAAGTTAATGGTAATATAGCTGAATGTCAATTTAGTGACAGCACTGGTAATGAAGGGACAATAAAACTAATATTTATGGAAAACGGTGAGATCGAAGCAGATATCGATTTTACAAAGACATCGAAATATATTGAACCGCAGGAAGGAATATATCTATTCAGACCATTTAATTTGGAGGATATGGATAGCCAAGACAATACTATTATCGACCAACATATTGTTAGTATAGAGCTGGGTTCCCGTGAAGACATCAGACTTATACCTTTGAAGTTATCTGGTGGCTCTCGTGAGCCGCTTATTGCATTATATCTGGCTGACAATACTGATGACATAATTTACAGATTTCTGCCGGATATGCCTATCGGTGTTGATTTATCAGATATTGCATGTGAGGACGTAAATAGTGATAAGTTGAAGGATGTTATAATAATTTATGAGGTTGAGGATTATAAAGGTGACATTTTGAAGTTTGTAATGGTTTACCTCCAGAATGATGATGGTAGATTTATAAATGATAGTAAGTTGGATCATGAAATTAGCAAATCGGATAGTAATGGAGACATAGATAGCGTCATTAAATCTATAAAGAATCAATAGAGGTAACGTTTACAGGAACGACGATGCTGAAGAAAGCTACGATCTCAACAACCTTATGCAGGTGGAAAGAAAATCTGAAAATTCAGTGGATATAGAAGCGGGTATTAAACTCAGTGGCGAGTACAATCTCCCTTCGTGGGAGGTTATGTAAAAAATTGTTGACATAGCCGATATATTCAAGTAAAATATTGTTTGACGATTTTTGATACAAATGTAAGCAAGTGTTACTAAGCAAAGTTTTTGTTTATTAGGCACTCGATTAAGGCCAATCGATGGTGGGACACGTTGGCAAGAGGCGAGGAACACAATGATAAATCTTGACAGCTTATCTTACTACATATGCTAAATGGCGACGCTATGCCCATCGAAATTACATGTTACTTAAAAACTGGATATGAAAGAAGTAAATATGGGTTTGAGAATTTATGGGATTAATTTGGACCATTTACTTGAAAATGATATATTTATCCGGCTCCTATCAGTCGTTTCAGAGGAAAAACGACAGAGAGTGCAAAGGTTCTACAAGTACGAGGATGCACAAAGAACCCTAATGGGTGATGTGCTAACTAGATATTTGATTTGCAGTAAGCTAAGAATCAAAAATCAGGAGCTGGTGTTTCGTGAAAATGAATATGGCAAACCATTTCTTACAGGTAATCATGGAATTGAGTACAATATCTCGCATGCCGGTAAATGGGTGATCTGCGGTATTGACTATTTGCCGGTGGGAATTGATGTGGAACAAATAAAGCCTATTGATATCAGTATAGTAGATCGCTTTTTCTCAGAGCGTGAGGCTGAGGCAATAATGCAAAAGGATACACATGAAAGAGAAGCTTTTTTCTACGATTTGTGGACGTTGAAGGAGAGCTATGTTAAAGCTGTGGGCAGAGGGCTATCCATCCCGTTGGATTCCTTTACAATCTCTATAGATAATACTAGTCAGGTTATTAGTCTAGCTACAGAGGATTTGCTACGCCATTATTATTTTAGGCAGTATCATATTGATTCGGAATATAAAGTGGCAGCATGCTCATTAAGTGGCGAGTTTTGTAAAGATGTTCAAATTATTGACATGGACGAGCTTTGTGATGAAATTGTTTTGTGGTCCTAATTGTGACATCAGAAGGAAAATGCTTTTTAAGATACCAAATATCAGCTTCGTGAGGGTCCAACAATGATTTATGTTGTTATTGTGCTATTGTGCACTACAGTTTTGTTATTGTCCATAAAGCTTAACCTACTGATAAAAGGCCTGCGAGAGGTCACCGTTACTCTGGATGATATTCTTTTGGAAAACAAAAGCAGAATATGCTACGTTTCCAATAACTCAAAAGCCATATGTGCCCTAGCTCAACGTATAAACTCATTGATTCAAGAATATCAGGGTATAGTTGAGAAAATCAAAAGAAATGAAATTATGACAAAACAATTCATTTCAGACTTGTCCCATGACATAAGAACACCTTTAACATCTATTTTAGGCTATATTGATGAGTTGAGTAGTAAGCCATCATTAGTGGAGAGGGATAGAAATCGATATATAGAAATTGTTGCGTGTAAGGGAGAAAGGCTACACAAATTCATAGACGATATGTTTGAGTACGCTAAGCTTGAAGCGGACAACACTGACGTAAGACTAACAAAACAGAATCTATCAGAACTAGTTAAAAAAATGCTCTGCTTTATGTATCAGGATCTGATAAAAGTAGAGCTTTCTGCTGTAATCGATATTCCTGAAAAGGATTTGTATGTATGGGGAGATGAAACCAGTATCAATAGGATTCTTCAAAACCTTCTATCTAATGTATTGCGGTATGGAAAACCAGGGAGCTACTTTGGCATCACTTTGAGAGAGGAGCCAGAAAGGGTGTGGGTAGATGTATGGAATCAGGGAGAGGGAATCAGTCAGGATGAAATAAAGGACGTATTTTCCAGACTGTATATTGCACGAAACCATTGTGAGGGAAGCAGCGGACTTGGCCTGCCTATAGCAAAAAGGTTAGTGCAGAATATGAATGGTGAAATCGGTGTTAGTATTGTACCGAATGAAAAGACAACACTTAGCTTCTTTCTAAAAAAATCAATTTAAGACTTTTGTAATAATTAAGTCATGATTATTTAAGATAAGACATTATATAATAGAATAGCAGTGTGAAGGAGGGTATGATTTCGGAAGTACTAAAAGCATACAATCTGTCAAAGGATTTTAAGAACTGCCATAGTATTAATAAAATTAATATTAGCGTTAAAAGAGGAGAGATATATACTTTACTGGGACGTAGCGATTCAGGTGTTAATACAATTATTAGAATGTTTACCGGACTAGTAAGGCCTACATCAGGCTCAATCGAATTGTTTGGAAGAGAGGTGAACACCTCAGAATACAGGTATCTGCGGCGAGTCGGCTCAACCTTGACAGAACCCGGCTTATATCCCAACCTGACAGTTTTTGAGAATATGGAGCTCCATAGGCGATTGATGAGTATTCCTGATTCCTCATATGTGGAGCAGGCATTAAAACGTCTAGGTTTATATGAATACAAGCACCACATTGTTAAGAATCTATCGTTTGCGACTAAACAAAAGATATCCTTGGCTAGAGCTTTGGTACACAATCCGGATTTACTGATTCTAGAGGATCCCTTAAGTGGGCTGGATCCGGCGGGGATTCGTGATATTAGGAAGTTATTACTGGATCTCTCGTTATATCAGCGTGTTACAGTGATTTTATCTACAAACATATTGAGCGAGGCAGATCAAATTGCCAGCAGGATTGGGATAGTACATAAGGGGAGTCTTGTGGATGAAATTGATCCATTAGATTTTTGTAAAGCAAACAGAAATTATATTGAGCTTAGAGTAAATGATAGCAGAAAGGCATCGCTTGTTTTTGAAGAGAAAATGGGAATCCGTGATTACAGGATTGTTCAAGACAATCTATTCCAAATATATAACAGCAATGAAAACACAGCTGACATCAACCGTACGCTTATGCAGGAGGGTATTAGTGTAATAGAGATTAGGATTGAAACAAATACGCTGGAGGATCATTTTTTGAGTTTGACCGGAGGGTAATCTTGCACAACTTGATTTTTACTGAATTCATGAAATTGAAGAGGACAAAAATATTATTGCTGATCCCTGTCGGTATTGTTGTTCCTGTTACGCTGGGCATTATAAACTGGATTCGTGTTCGGAATAGTTACGGTAATGTAATTGATATGAATTATCTACTTCCTTTTGTTGAGTTAGAAATGTCAAATGGAATATTGATGATGTCAATTATTTTCATAGCAATTTGGATTTTTGTAACGGAGTATAAGAATAGTGAAATCGTGAATCAGTTTATGTATCCATATGCAAGGCCAATGTTCATGATTTCAAAGCATGTTGTGATTCTTATTATTACTTCTATTATGGTACTTGCCGTATTTTTTCTAACTATTTTGTTCGGCATATTGGTCATTGGGGGGAAGATGAACTGGCAATTAATATATTATCACTTTAAAGTTTGTTTAGCAGTTATTCTACTGTTTTTTTCAGTGGTACCAATCTGCGTTATGGTGTGTATTGTCAGTAGAACCTATGTGCTACCTGTTGCATTGGCAGTCCTGATTTACATAATGAATCCCCAGCTTACAGGGGCTGATTATTTGAGGATACTACCGTGGAATGTGCCATACTACATCATACAGTCGATGCAGTTGGATTTGGATCCAAGATTTGTGCTTTTTCGAATTCGGAATTATGTACCGTATATATTGTCATCTTTACTGACCTTTATTGTGCCGGCGATTTTTAATGCAGTATATTATTCTAAAGTCAATTCGCTTCGCTCAGGGAGTCAGGAGGAGGAAGTTAATTAATACGTCTTCATTCATCGCAGACCTAAAGAGGTTGGCCTCTTCTGAAGACATAGGTAAAACACAATACGAGGTTTAGTGTGACTGGGGGATCATAGCAATATGGCAAACGTTGATGTCGCGAATAATATGAAAAAAAAGACCATTAGTAGGCTAATACTGATTTTTTTTGGAACGATTTTTTTGCTTACATTTTTTTCTAGTACTATTAATAACTTCTTGTTGCCAAAAGTCACTGCTGAAAATCCGATAGAAGGATCTCTGATGAAAAAGATTACTGGAGACGGATATATTGAGGCAGTAAGCTTTACTGATATTTATATGGACTCTGATGTAAGCTGCAAGGTTAAAGAAATTAAAGTAGAATATGGCGATATGGTTTCAAAGGGTGATCTTCTGGTAATAGTGGAACCTGTGGATGGAGATACGGCGACAAGACAGAAAAAAATTGACGAACTAACATATGAGAAAATGGAGCTTGCATATAAGGAAATGTTGGATGATTATAATGCAGGTGTGAATCAATTAAGTCTTCAGGCTGAGATAGATATTGCATTGAAAAATTATGAGCAGGCAGAAAGAAGAATGAATTCTGTTAAGGAGCTCTTTGAGATTGGCGCAGAATCACAGGAAAATTACAAGAATATTGAATTGAGCTATGAGATTGCTAAAAAGGAATATGATACTAAAAGTAAAGGGTATGAGATATCAAGAAACAAAGAGTTGTCTAGCATTAAGAGGTTTGAGCTAGACATGAAAATACACAGGGAGAAAATGGGAGATGATGATTCCTACATGATATATTCACCAGTGGATGGTGTAGTAAAGGATATACATGCCTCCAATGGTAACTGGGTCAGTAAGACAACGAAGCTATTAACGATTACACACAAGGATAGTTCTTTCAGATTCGTTACAGACATTGACATCGATAGTGCAGATCTTGTTCAAGTCGATGATAAGGTGTCAGTTAAGGTTATTGCGCTTGGATCGGATCTACTGACTGGGACGGTCGTTCGGGTTGGAGAGAGTAAAAATTTCAAAGGTGTCAAAAAGGAAATTGTCGCAGAGATTACTGATGAAAATGCTGAAGCTAATACTGAAGATGTGAAAATGCTGATAGACAGAATCAGTGGCGGGGAAAAGGGTCAGATATACATTGAAAGGGATACATTGAATTACACCTATCTTGTACCTAATTCAGCTGTAATACCTGGTATTGATGAAGAGCAAGGTTATGTATGGGTGGTTATGGAGAGAAATGGATTCCTTGGAAAAGAAAATTATATAGAAATTCTAGATGTAAATATACTGGATTCCGACAACAATCAAACAGCCATTGAAGGAGGAATTACTCCCGATGATCGGATAGTAGTAAAAACGGATAAGCCCTTGAAAGATAAAGGACGTATATTATTAGAATATCAAATGGAAGAATGAATGAGAGGAATCCTGGAATGAAAAAGTTACCGATACTGCTCATATTCTTGGGGATAGCCGTCCTTGTAGCTGCGATATTAATCAATATCAATATAAGCAATGCGATTCTAAATATGAATGGGTTCAATGGGATGAGCAAAGCTAGTGTTACAGCTAAAAATAAAACGCCTGCCCTTCTCTTTTCGTCCCGGGACATAGAAAATCTTGAGGAAGAGCTTGAGACAGAGGAAATCGGGTATTATGCATTAACTAATGCAGCTATAGAAAAAGACAACCGAAATTATTACACAAAGGTATATGGTGTAAATCCTTATTATAAGAACTTTGTTAATATTGACATGGTATCTGGAAGCCTCTTTAGCTATAAGGGAGAGGAGCTCAAATATGTGGTAGTTTTAGATGCAAATTTGGCATTGGAGATATTTAACAGCACTGACGTTGTGGGGCAGGAGGTTAAACTTTACGACAAAGACTTTGAAGTGGTAGGCGTGTATGAAAAGTACAAGATTCTTGATGACCGAAGCAATGAGAATATCATTGAAAGGCTCTCAAGTGATGGCTTGAGTAGCATATACATTCCTGCTAACACATTAATGGAGATTGATAAAGGCATACTGATTGATACTATTTTTATAAAAACTGATACAGAAATTCTAGTAGGTGAAAATGAAAATATGGTTAGTGATGCACTTTATTCAATAGGAAAATGGGCACCAAATTATGTTATATCTGATTTTAATAAGAATATGACAATGCTTAAGCAAAAGCCTGAGATTATTTTGTTAATAATAGGGATTATAACCGTATTACTCATAGTTTCATATATAAAAAGAACATTGGTTAACACATTTAAGACTATTAAAGCAATGACAGCAAGTAATTATTTATCCGATATCATTTCCGGAAACAAGCGCCTGTTGGCTATACAATTAATAAAAACTCTAGTTGGTCTTTTGCTAGTAGTGGTGGTCATTCTTGCTGTGAGATTTGATTTGTATATACCACAGGAGTATTTACATGATGATCTAATTGATACTAAGTATTATGAGGATTTAATAGATAGCAAAATATATGAGTATAATCAGGAGCTGAATGTTCTTAAGAGTCATACTCAGCTTGAGTACGAAATATCAGAAAAGCTAACAAATGTACTCTTCTTTCTTGCTATCATTATTGGAATCCCTGGGTTTCATATAGGTATCTATCAATTCTTTCAGGGAAATACACAAGTTACCAGGGTAGCTGTCCTCAGTAGTTGCTTTTTCGTTGCATCAATAATTCTAGCAATTCTTTTGTCAGCTATGATGGGACTGCCATATCAAGTAAAGCTTAAGAGTATTTGTGTGATATGGGGCTATATATCTACCAGTGTGGTTTATACATATATTCGTCTTCATTCATCGCCGACCTATAGAGGTCAGCGTCTTCTGAAGACACAAATAAAGAAAGCAGCGTTAGTGGAGGAGGGGTATCATGCTTTATAAGAAAATGTGTATTTTTAGTGTATTACTTGTATTTGTAACATTACTAACTTCATGCGGTGAGGGGGAACTAAACACAAGAAGAGTAGACGAACAAGGAAGAAATGTGATTACCTTCACCTGTGCTTATTTGTCAAAAACAGATGAAGGTATAATAAATAATGCTGTTAAGGTATTTGAAAAAATGCATCCTGATGCAACAGTGGACATAAATGATATGTCTAAAATGGGTTATGATATCGAGAGATATGTAAGTGTTATAAACACTGAGCTAATGGCAGGGAAGGGTCCTGACATAGTCCCCATTACATACTTACCTGCTATGAAATACTATAGAAAAAGCATCTTTGCTGATTTAGGAGAAATGATAGAGTCAGATGAAAGCTTCGATTATGACTCACTGATTACAAATGTTGTGGAAGCCGGTAGATATAATGGAACCTTGTATGCAATTCCCTTCAAATTTTCATTAGCCGGGGTAATCGGTTCCAAGGAAATCCTGGATGATGAGGGTATTGTAATAGATGATGATACATGGAAGGCATCTGATTTTATTAATATTTCAAGACAAGTAACTAAAGACCTGAATGGTGATGGAACAATGGACAGGTATGCTCTTCCCCAAATGCCCATGGATGGTGTTGCAAAGCTTTTCATAAATACAGGGAACTTTATTGATTATGAAAATAAGAAGGCATATTTTGACACTCCAGAATTTATTGAGCTTTTAAGATCACTAAAAAGTATTTCCGATGATAATCTCACACATACGCAAATTAAGCTATTTCAGGAGATTCCATACAAGAACTCACAGGAGGTTGCATTTAGTGGAGGACCCCTTGAAGGCTATAGAGCTTTACTAGGCTTCAAATATTCACTGGGCGGCGGTGATCGGGTGTTTTTTAGACTTCCTGCCTTAGGAGAAAATGATGAGTATTCCTTTGATTCAAACCTGATGCTTGGTATTATCAACACATCGCCAAATAAAGAGCTGGCATGGGATTTTGTTAAGATTCTGTTGTCGAGAGATATTCAATTCAAATATGCGAATTTTGCCGGTACTTCCGGGTTCCCAATACACCGTGAAGCCATGGAGAGACAGGAAGAGTCAACATTGAATCTTGACTGGAGAGTACGTGATGAGTTGGCGGGCTGGATAGCTATCAGGTTTACAGAGGATGAACTAAATTTCATTGATAACTATATTAATAATATAAATACGTACCAGTACAGTGACATGCGCATAGAGTCTATTGTTATAAAAGAAATTGGACCTTTATTTTCAAAAAGCTTTTTATTTAGTGAGAAAGATGCGGAGGATATCGCAAGGAATATTCAAAGGAAGGTACAATTATATCTTGATGAATAAGTATAAAGCAGAAGGGATGAGTGATTTTGAACATTGGCTCAAAATGGCAGAATAGGATTTGGCTGGCTATATTTATAGGTCCCAGTGTTGCGGGTTTTCTAGTATTCTATCTGCTCCCGTACATTTTAGGCATATACTATTCATTTATTGACAATGCCTTCTCAAGAAACTTTGTTGGCGTGGCAAACTACATTCAATTGTTTCAAAGCGAAAGCTTTAGAAAGGCGGCATCCAACACATTGTTTTTCACTGGCATCTGTGTACCTTCTATTATGCTTATATCGCTGATGCTGGCTTTACTAATCAATAAGGATATTCATTTTCGGAATGTACTCAGAACCGTTTTAGTTTCGCCATTGGTTGTTCCGGTGGCATCGGTCGTTATGTTTTGGCAGATATTATTTCATGAGAAGGGAATGGCAAATAGCATACTATCGGCTTTCGAAGTAGAAGCAGTTGATTGGATGAATACCAAATGGTCTGTTGTAGTTGTTCTGGTTATATATTTGTGGAAAAATATCGGGTATAATCTAGTCCTTTTTCTTGCCGGATTGCAGAATATCCCCAGGCAGTACTATGAATCCGCGGATATAGACGGTGCCAGTTCATTTAAAAAGTTTACAAAAATTACTTTGGTATATTTAACACCTACGACATTTTTTGTTTTTATAATGTCCATTATTAATTCATTCAAGGTTTTCAGGGAGATATATCTAACGTCAGGGGATTACCCCCATGATAGTATCTATATGCTTCAGCATTATATGAATAACACCTTTGCGGCTTTAGACTATCAAAAGCTGACGTCGGCGGCGTTTGTAATGGGATTTGTTATTTATATACTAGTATTTGTACTGTTTAGGGCTGAGAGAAAAATCAGCAAAGCAATAATATAGTAAATGTAGGTTGAGATTAGAGGGGGGGAGTACAAATGCGTAATGCAAAACGAAAAGTTAAAAAAGCAGCATTAACATTTGTTATAGGTATCGTTGCCCTGGCCTTTCTATTGCCAATAATAGTTACAATGACTAATTCCTTTATGTCGGAGGATGAGATATTTGATGCCTATAAAGCTGTCAATTCCAATGTATATATGGGGGGGGACGACATTAAGGCTGATGATTTCAGTACATTTAAATTTATACCTCAAATTGTTGTTATAGAGCAATACTATGACATTATGATAAAAAACAATAATTATCTTTTTTATTTTTGGAATTCTGTAAAAATAGTGGTTCCAATAATTTTAGGACAGCTATTAATTGCATCAATGGCGGCATATGGATTTTCCAAATTCAAGTTTAGATTTAGGGATCAGTTGTTTTTCATCTATATCGTTACCATGCTGATGCCCTTCCAGGTGACGCTTGTGCCTAACTATATCGTAGCGGATAAGCTTGGATTAATTGGTCGTTTATCATCAATAATATTACCTGGTGTTTTCTCTACCTTTGGAGTTTTTTTACTGCGGCAGTTCATGATGTACATCCCCGATGAGTACTCGGAAGCAGTGAAGGTAGATGGGGGAGGTCACTTAAACATATTTTTCAGTATTATTCTCCCTATGACTAAAACAGGTATTGCTTCATTAGTAATCTTGCTGTTTATTGATAATTGGAATATTGTTGAGCAGCCTTTGGTTTTTCTCAGGGAATTGAAGGATTATCCATTATCTATAATGCTTTCTTCAATAAATAAGAATGAGCTGGGTATTGCATTTGCATCCTCAGCCCTTTACATGATACCAATGCTTTTGATATTTCTATATGGTGAGAATTATCTAGTGGAAGGACTTCAGCTTTCCGGTATCAAAGGATAACAAAAATTTTAATAAAGGCGGGATCAGAAATAGTTAAATTTTCAACTCTGATTGAGGCTCTTGAAAGTGCTCGAGGTGTACCGGGAAAAGGTATAACCTCTATTTTTGGTGAGAATGAGGAGCACTTTATTTCATATGAAGATTTGTATAGAAAAGCATTACGCGTCCTTTATGGTCTACAGGCAAAAGGAGTAGCCAGGGGTGATGAATTGATTCTGCAGATTGATCATGTAGAATCCTTTGTTGTTCTATTTTGGGCGTGTATTCTTGGAGGGATTATACCTGTTCCAATTACAGTAGGAAAAAATAATGAACATAAGTTAAAACTATACAAGGTATGGGATAAGCTGAATAATCCTCACATGGTTACAACACCAGATGTATTAGATGCACTTGAGAGCTTTGATGTGATTTGCGACATTAACTGTAGTTTTCAACAGATAAAAGCTGGTGTGATAATGTTGAGTGAGCTGGAAGCTTCTGAGAGTAAGGGACAGATAGCAAAAATCAGTACTGATGATATAGCATTTATTCAATTTTCCTCAGGCTCCACAGGCTCACCAAAGGGTGTGGTTTTAACTCACAGCAATTTGACCACCAATATATTCTCTATTATGAAAAACATTGAATTGAAACATGAGGATGTAGCGCTAAGCTGGATGCCTCTAACTCATGATATGGGTTTAATAGGATGTCATCTTGTACCTCTGTCATTTGCCATAAATCATTACATCATGCCTACAAGCTTGTTTGTTCGACGTCCTTGGCTATGGATGGAAAAGGCTAGCGAGCATAAAATAACAATAACCGTTTCTCCTAATTTTGGATATCAGTACCTTATTAAAATGATAGAAAATAAGGATGAGTACACCTGGGATTTAAGTAATCTTCGACTAATCCTAAATGGAGCAGAGCCCATTTCGACTGATGTATGTGAGAAGTTTCTAAATTATATGGATAGGTATGGGCTTAGAGGCAATGTAATATTTCCAGTATACGGACTGGCCGAAGCCAGTCTTGCAGTTACCTTCCCGCCTGTTAACGAGAAGTTCGTTAGTGTCAATATTGACAGAAAATCATTAAGTGTTGGTGACAGGGCAAGGGTTTCAGATACAAAGAATGACCAATCAGTGGCATTTGTAGACCTTGGATTCCCTATAGATTTTTGTGACATTCGGATATGTGATGAGTATAATAATGTCCTTGGAGAGTACATGGTGGGATATGTTCAGATCAAGGGTACTAATGTTACAAAGGGATATTATAATGACACTGATACCACCGCTGGTACTATATCTTCAGAGGGCTGGTTGAATACCGGAGATCTTGGATTTGTCCGGGATGGACGGCTAATTATCACAGGCAGGGCAAAGGATGTAATATTTGTACATGGTCAGAATTACTATGCACATGATATTGAAAGAGTGGCCGAAGCGGTAGAGGGCACCAAGCCTGGAGAAACTGCTGCATGTAGCTGCTATAGCACTGAAAAGGCCAGAGATATAGTCATTCTTTTTGTATATTTTAAAAAGTCATTGGATGCATTTGTTCCTCTGGCTATACAACTAAAAAGACATATTCGTTTGATTATGGGATTGGAAATAGACAGTATAATTCCTTTGAAAAAGATCCCAAAGACTACCAGCGGTAAAATAGAAAGATATAAGCTTGCTGACAATTATGGGAATAATGAATTTGAAAAGGTTCTAAATGATATAGCTGTATTGGAAAAGGATATTGCTAAATCAGCTGGTCATCAGGATATTCCAAAGGATAGGATTGAAGAAACTCTAATACATATAGTCAGAAATGTTATTGGAACTGATAGTATTGGCTTAGATGACAATTTAATTGAGTTTGGCGGCAACTCCATATTACTGACCAATGTTCACTCAAGGCTTGATGATATTTACCCGGGAATAATAAAGATATCTGATTTGTTTACATATCCAACAGTCAGAAAATTGGCTGAGTATATCAGAGGATTAAGCAATAACACTGAAAATATTGATGTGTCTCAAGAAGTGGCAGCCTGCGGCTATACTTCAGAGTTATCTCATGAGGACATTGCAATTATTGGTATTAATGCTGCATTGCCTATCGTAGATGAGCTTGATGAATTCTGGGAGGGCATACGCAACGGTATCTGCTTTACTACAGAGTTTCCTATGTCAAGAAAGGCTGATATTGAACGATACCTGGAGTTCAAAGATGAGAAAAATACAAACCTTAAGTTTTATGAGGGAGCATACCTGAAAAACATTGATGAATTTGATTACTCCTTCTTCAGGATTTCACCCAGGGAAGCAGGTCTTATGAATCCTGCCCAGAGAATGTTTTTGGAAACTGTAATCCATGCAGTAGAGGACTCTGGATATGGCGGAGATAAGCTTAAGGGAGAAAATATTGGCGTATTTGTAGGACAGATTAGCGATTCTGAATTTTATAAATATAAAGAAATGATTCATGATACAGATCCGGAATCACTTCCCATTTGTGCAATTGGAAACATTTCTGCACTTATCCCTAACAGGGTTTCCTACACTCTGGATGTTAAAGGGCCTAGTATGGTTATAGATACGGCGTGCTCTTCATCTCTTGTAGCCTTGCATATGGCCTGCCAGGCAATTAAAAACGGAGACTGTGATGCTGCTGTAGTGGGTAGTTCAAGAATCAATTATATTCCCTGTGATAAAGATTACTACAAAATTGGTATAGAATCATCGGATAATATGACCAGAACTTTTGACAAATACGCAGACGGGTCAGGTACTGGAGAGGGCGTTATAGCTGTTATGATAAAGCCCTTGAACCGGGCTCTGGTAGATAGAGACAATATATATGCAGTGATAAAGGGTAGCGCTGTAAACCAGGATGGTGCATCAGTTGGGATTACTGTACCCAGTGCAAGATATCAGAGTGAGGTTATTTTGAAGGCATGGAGAAATGCGGGAATTAATCCTGAAACTCTGTCATGGATAGAAGCCCATGGAACAGGAACAAAAATCGGCGATGTCATTGAGGTTGAAGGTCTTCAGGAAGCAATGTCAAAATTTACATCAAAAAAACAGTTTTGTGCTATAGGTTCTGTCAAATCGAATTTTGGTCATCTGTATGAAAGTGCTGGTCTGATTGGACTGATAAAGGCGGTCTTATCACTAAAAAATAAAGAAATTCCGCCTTCTATTGAGTTTAACGAGCCTAATGATAAGATTGACTTTACTCAAACAGCATTTTATGTAAACACAAAATCAAAATGTATAAAGGGAAGCAATACACCAATACGCTGTGGAGTAAGCTCCTTTGGTATTGGTGGAACCAATTGTCATTTTGTTCTGGAGGATGCACCCGACAGCTACAGTTCTGAAATAAAGACAGATATGCCTTATATATTAACATTATCAGCTGGAAAACTTGAGAGCTTAGAAAAGCTGGTGTCCGAATATGACGAGTTTTTTAACAGTAAGGTTATGGACAGTAATATGCTTGGTAATATCTGTTTTACGGCTAACACAGGAAGAGGACATCATGTCAAAAGGCTTGCTATTCTATTCGATGGCTATAAGGATATTTGCAAAAAGATAAGTGCTTTAAACATGGCTAATCTCAATAAAGTAAATATGGAGGATGTTTTCTTTGGCGAAACAGATATGCAGTCCAGGGTGCAGGATATTGGACAAGTGATGGAGCTGGAGGAAAGGAGAGCAGAGATTAATAGACAGACTGCAGATATAACCGAGAGGTTTATAGCTTCCAATTGTGCAAATAGCAGGCTTGGAAAAGAATTATGCAGTCTTTATGTGCAGGGTGGAGCTGTAGATTGGGAGCGGATTTATGGAAACCGGAAATATGCAAGAATAAGCCTACCTGTTTATCCCTTTGACAGGAAAAGGTGTTGGCTTAATATTCCACAACGTACAGCCCAGGATAATGTTTTTTATAGTGTTAACTGGAGGTCTTCTCCTTTGCCGGCGGAGCAGCCCTCTATTATGGAGAACATAGGGCCAATATTAATCATGAAGGACGAAGCTGACTACGGTGAAAAGCTAGCTGAAAGGTTTTTGGAGCTTAATACAGATATTATTAAGGTGTGTAGGGGAGAAGCTTCAGGGGATGAACTGGCTCAGATGATTGAGAATAAAGGGATTATGACGGTTGTCTACTTATTCTCACATGGTCAGCCACAGCCGGAGGATGAGAAGGGCATATGCGAGTCTCAGGACAGAGGGGTTTTCTTTCTCTTTGAGCTGATTCAGGCTTTGCTTAGGATTAAGCTTAGTAATACGGTCAATGTAGTACTAATCTCTGATCCTGTATATCAGGTAACAGGGAAGGAAACAGAGCTAAAGCCGGAAAATGCTCCAATGTTTGGATTTAGCAAGGTTACAGGGATTGAAAGCTCAAGAATTAAATGCAAGTGCTTGGATATCGATAATGAAACAAGAATTGAGGAAATAGCTAAAGAAATATTTATAAGTAATAAGGATTTAATGGTTGCATACAGAAATGGCATCCGATATGTGGAAGTACTGGGAGAAATGGAAGCCAAGCCCCCCAGGGGCAATAATATGGTACTGAGATCTGATGGGGTATATGTGATAACTGGTGGCCTGGGCGGAATTGGAATTGAAATTGCCAAGCGAATGGCATCCAGAGAAAAGGTTAATATCGCTCTGATCAATCGGTCAAGCTTCCCTGAAAAGGCAGATTGGGAAAGAATTTTACAGGATGGCTCGGACATATCTCTGTGTAGTAAAATTTTATCTCTCAAAGAAATTGAGAGTTCAGGTTCAACGGTAGTACTAGTTGCCCTGGATATTTCCAGAGTCTCTGAGGTTGCCCTTGCAATAGATGACCTGGGTGAAAGGTTTGGAAGGATTAATGGTGTAATCCATGCTGCAGGTGTTGCAGGAAGTGGATTAATAATGAACAAGGACATTGATACCCTGAAGCAGGTAATCCTTCCAAAGGTCTGGGGAACATGGGCTCTTGACAAGGCAACCGAAAAATATGATATGGACTTTTTTGCACTGTTCTCATCAGCACTGACCCTGTCAGGAGATATTGGACAGTCGGATTATGCAGCTGCAAATGCATACCTTGATGCATTTGTAGCTAGCAGAGGTATGAAAAAATCAGGAACAATTACCTTCAACTGGGTGGAGTGGAGCGAGACAGGAATGGCCTACCGCCATGGATTCAATTCTGGAGGTTTCTTTAAACCCCTTTCTACACAGACAGGCCTGGATGCTTTTGAACGGCTTATAGGCTCCGGAATACAACGGGCGGTCATTGGAGAAATAAACATGGAATCCTGTTATTTGAGGGAGATGGCAGAGAAGAGCTCATTACTCTTATCCGATAAAATTCAAAGCAGGCTTGCGACAGTTAAGACAGGTAAAAGGCCAGATGTAAACACTGGCAGTATGGCTGAAGTGAGGCTGGCTGGTAGGAAAGAGGGAGACTACACGGAAACTGAGCGGAATATAGCAGGTATGTGTAAAAGAGTTCTTGGTTTTGATGAAGTGCATATTCATGACAGCTTTTTTGAACTGGGAGCGGATTCTATTCTTATTAAGCGTATTTATTTACTCCTTGATGAGAAGTATCCCGGAAGACTTGCCATTACTGATTTGTTTGCATATTCATCGGTTTACAAGCTGGCATCATTTTTGGATGGTACTGATAAAGGCTCTTCAATAATAATTGAAAAATCCTTAGCAGCAGATGAGACATTGGTTAGTAAGGAGTGTCAAGAAAGCTACAGTGTAAATGATGCTCTAGAGTATATAAGAAAACTGTAGTTTGGGGGTACAGATGGATAAGGTTTTTAAGTATATAGCAGATAACACAGGCAAAGGGAAAATTGACAAACAGGTAGCTATTCAGCTACTTATGGAGCTCCAGGACCAGCGGAATAAGGTGGATGATATCGCTATAATTGGTATGTCAGTCAATATGCCCTTTGCATCTGACATACAGGAGTTCTGGGAAAACCTTCGGGATGGTAGGGACTGCATTAGAGATTTCCCGGATTCGCGACGAAGAGATATTGACAGGTATTTGATTGCCACAGGTATGCAGCCTCAGGATGTTAGGTATATGAAAGGCGCATACCTGGATCATATTGATGAGTTCGATTACAGGTTTTTTCACTTTGCCCCAAAGGAAGCATCACTTATGGATCCATGCCAAAGGCTCTTTATGCAGACTGCCTGGCAGGCGATAGAGGATGCAGGATATAGTGGAGAACAGTTAATTGGCAGCAATACAGGCGTATACATAGGATTTGCCACTACCATTAAGGATAGCTACCAAAAGCTGATTTATGATACGAATCCCGATTTGGTACCTGTATCTATTGTGGCCACTCTGCCTGCAATGATTCCAACAAGACTGTCATATATGCTTGATTTAAAAGGACCGACTATTAGTGTAGATACAGCCTGCTCCTCAAGTCTGGTTGCAGTTCACCTGGCCTGTAGGGAAATCCAGAGTGGAGAATGTGACATGGCTATTGTTGGTGGGGTAAAGCTTCATACAGTACCACTGGATAAAGAAGAGTTCAGGCTAGGTATTGAATCCTCTGACGGTAGAACAAGAGCATTTGATGATTCATCCGACGGAACTGGTATTGGTGAAGGTATGGGGGCCATTCTATTAAAGCCGTATAAAAAGGCTGTCAAGGATAAAGATCATATATATGCTGTTATCAGGGGGAGTGCAATTAACCAGGATGGGAGATCCATAGGCATTACGGCACCCAATCAGATATCACAGGCAGAGGTAATCGTCAAAGCCTGGGAAAATGCAGGAATAAATCCTGAAACCATTTCATACATCCAGACACATGGAACAGGTACTGAATTGGGCGATCCCATAGAAATAGATGGCCTAAGAAGGGCTTTTGAGCAATATACAAATAAAAAACAATTTTGTGCAATAGGATCTGTTAAAACAAATGTAGGGCATCTCTATGAGGGCGCAGGTATAATCAATCTAATATCTGCAGCTTTGGCTGTAAGTAATGGACAGATTCCACCAACATTGCATTTCTGTTATCCCAACAGGAAGATAAATCTTCAGCATACCGCTGTGTATGTAAATGATAAGCTTGGAGAGTGGAAAAATAACAGTAGCCCAAAAAGGTGTGGGGTTAGTTCCTTTGGCTTCAGTGGGACGAATTGCCATGTTGTTCTGGAAGAGCATACTAGTACCCATTTGGAGAATAACACTCAGGTAGGGACTCCTCAAATATTTGTTTTGTCTGCTAAAAGCAATATTGTTCTAAAAACACTACTTAGTAACTATGAAAGATGGTTATCATCCAGAGAAAATTACCTGCTTGAGGATATATGCTTTACAGCATGTGTGGGTAGGGATCACCATGATCACAGAATCGCATTTATTGCCAACAATATGCAGGAATTCATGGAGAAGCTGGCAAGTCTCGGCAAATATCAGATAAACGACATAAGCAGTCATGGATGTTATTGGGGCAGCCATGATAAGCGGAAAGAATCAGGTATGATTAATGACGCGGCAGCTAGAGTCATGAAAGAATTTATTGCCGGGGGCAGTCGGAACGCAAAGAAGCTTGAGGAGCTTTGCTCATTATACACAGAGGGAGCTTTTGTAGATTGGAATATACTTTATGAAAATAGACCGGTAAAACGGGTCAGTCTCCCGCCGTACTCTTTTGAACAGGATCGATGTTGGATCGAGATTGATGAACAAAAATATAAGAATGCAATAGAGAGCCATCTTTTTCATGGCTTATCATGGAAAGAAAAAGGTATAGCTAGGCCTAAATCACATAATGCTACAGGAACCATACTTGCCTTTGATGACATTGGCGGTAAAGGGACGGCACTCCTTGATGAGCTACGGTCCAGGGGCAATCGTGTAGTAACAGTCAGCTTTGGGCGATGCTTTGAAAGAGTAACGCCTTATAATTTCGTTATAGAAAATAGGGAAGAGGACTATAGCAGGTTGCTGCTAGAACTCAAGGAAGCACAAATCTCTCAGGTACTGCTTCTGCAAACTTTGTCCCATACAGATGAAGCTCCTGATATTAAAACCTTTGAGAATAGACATTCTATGGGTGTTGTGAGCCTTTTCTTTCTTGCAAAGGCAGTTCAAAGGGTATGGGCTGACCATAATACAGAAATAATCCTTGTTACCGCAAGGGCATGGGATGTGGCCGGGAATGGAGGAGATATATTCCCAGAGCAGGCAGCTATGATTGGACTTGGTAAGGTAATTGGTGCAGAGACTAAAAGTATTACATGCAGAAATATAGACATTGATGAGGATACATGTGCTGAAGTACTTGTAGATGAAGTTGCTGCTAGCTGTAAGGATTATCAGATATGCTTCCGGGAAGGAACAAGATACGGGCAGGAGTTTTGTCGTATCAATATAAATGAGGCTCAGGATGATAATACTGCCGTAAAGGAGAAGGGTGTTTATATTATAACAGGTGGGCTTGGTGGAATAGGAATTGAAACAGCCATATATCTGTCCTCGAAAAACAGAGTAAATCTTATTCTTACAGGAAGAACTGAGCTGCCTCCTGAGGCGGAATGGGAAAGGATACAGGACGATAACTCTAAAACAGGACTATACAATAAAATTTCAGCCATAAAGCAAATTAGAAGGACAGGCTCCAATGTTGAATATATCAGGGCAGATATATCCAATGAGAAGGATGTTGAGTCACTGCTGGGGCAGGTTAAAGGTAAATACGGCAAAATTGACGGTATAGTCCATAGTGCAGGAATTGCAGGTAATGGATTCATACTTGGAAAGACCTTGGAGGAATTTAATCGGGTTTTAGCGCCAAAGGTGAGAGGTACGTGGCTGATTGATAGACTTACTGCGAAGGAGAACCTGGACTTCCTTATTTTGTATTCCTCGGGTGCGTCCTTTTTTGGAGAGCCGGGACAGGGAGACTATACTGCAGCTAATGCTTTCGTGGACTCTTTTGCAGAATATAGAGCAGGTAAGGGAAAGAAAACTTTGGCTATCAATTGGGTTGCTTGGAAAGAGACAGGTATGGCTTTCAATTACGGAACTAATAAGGACACCTTTTTTAAAGCCATCTCCACTAATAAAGCAATCTGTGGCTTAGATGCTGTTTTTCATAAAAGAATTAACAGAGTTTTGATTGGGGAAGTAAATTTATGCAGTAAAGCATTACATTTTCTTGACAGATTCCCATTTGATATATCCGATGAAATCAGTGATTTTATTACATCCAATGACAATGGTAGCTTTAAAGACAAAGAAACCGGTACCCAGTGTAATGTCATACTTAAGGGCAAAGATCATAATGAAGGATATACGGACATAGAAAAGATTATAGGCCACATATGCAAAGAAACATTGGGCTATAAGGAGGTTGACGTATATGAAAACTTCTTCGATTTGGGTGGTGATTCTGTTTTGATAGCAAAAATGCATGGGGAAATTGACAAAGAGTTCCCAGGAAGGCTGACAATTGCTGATATGTTCTCTTATTCCAGTGTAGCAAAGCTAGCTGAACACCTCGCCCAGTATCAGAATACTGAAAGTGTCACTGTGGATGTGGCAGAGCAGCAAGAGACTCATACCAACACTGATATTGCAGTAATAGGTGTTGCTGCCCGTTATCCTCAGGCAGAGGACATTGATGAATTTTGGGAGAATATGGTCCGCGGAAAGGATTGTATTATTGATTTTCCAGAGGGCAGGAAAAGGGACATCAGCTCATACGTGTCGGAATATATACATTTGGATTCCCAGGAGATGGAGTACTCCAAGGGAGGGTTTCTAAAGGATATAGACAAATTTGATAGCAGCTTTTTTCGTATAACTCCTAAAGAAGCAAGCTACATGGATCCAAACCAAAGACTTTTCCTGGAGACTGTGTGGGAAGCCATGGAGGATGCCGGATATGGAGGAGATAGGCTGACAGGAACCAAAACAGGAGTATATGTTGGGTTTGCAAAAACAACATTTGATTATGATAGACTCATATCTGATATGCAGCCCTTGAAATATGCGGGCTCAGTAGTGGGCAACCTGGCTTCTATTATACCAAGCAGAATAGCATATCTGATGGACTTCAGGGGTCCGACAGCTGTCGTAGACACAGCATGCTCATCCTCGCTGGTTGCAGTACACATGGCCAGAAGGGCAATAATTAATGGTGAGTGCGATGTGGCATTTGCTGGAGGAGTAAAAATTAACCTTATCCCCTTTAAGAGGAATAAGGAAAATGGTGTGGGAATCGAATCCTCCGATGACAGAACGAGAACATTTGATGATTCAGCTGACGGAACAGGTATTGGAGAGGGAGCTGGTGTAGTTGTACTAAAAGGGTTAAAAAAGGCAATTGAGGATGGAGATCATATTTACGCTGTAATCAAAGGAAGTGCTGTAAATCAGGACGGTGCCTCGGCCAGTATTACTTCGCCAAATGCAAAGTCTCAGTCTGAGGTTCTGCTGGCTGCATGGAAGGATGCAGGTATTAATGCAGAAAGTCTATCTTATATTGAAGCTCATGGTACAGGAACAAAGCTTGGGGATCCAATTGAAATAGAGGCCATCAAAAAGGCTTTTGCAGCACATACAGATAAGCTCCAGCTGTGTGGAATAGGCTCAGTAAAGACCAACATTGGCCACCTGTATGAGGGAGCTGGTATTGCAAGCCTTCTTAAAAGCATATTGGTTCTTAGGAATAAGGAGATACCTCCAAGTCTTCATTTTGTTGAGCCGAACCGCAGAATTTTGTTTGAGGCCTCTCCTGTTTATGTTAATGATAGACTTACACCTATTGAAAGAAATTTACATCCGTTGAGATGTGCTGTGAGTGCATTTGGATTTAGTGGTACTAACTGTCATATGGTTTTGGAAGAAGCACCGGTAGTTAGAAGTGAGGCCGCCGAGCCTGATACCGCATATGTTATTGCTATATCTGCAAAAAGCCGCAATTCCCTTTCTGAGATTCTTAAAAGCCTTATCGAAAAACGGCATCGCTGGGTGAATGAAGAGCTTAGAGATATTTCCTTTACCCTGAATACAGGAAGAGGACATTACAGCCATCGGCTTGGGTTTATAGCAAAAGATAAGGATGACTTTATTCAGAAGCTGGAAGCTGCAGCTTGTTCCCCTGATTTTGCTGAGCTTCCCGAGAATATGCTTTATGGTGAGCACAGAATACGCAATGCAAATGATTTAAATAATGGCATAGGTGATATTACAAATGATGAAATAAGAAAGCTGAGTAATAGTGCCAATGCTCTAATAGAAACACTGCTAGCTGATTATAAAAATAATGGTGATTGTCTGTTGGACATATGTAAATTTTATGTTTCCGGGGCCAATTTTGAGTGGGACAACCTATACACTGGCATGAAAGCTAAACGTTTAAGTTTACCTGGTTACCGTTTTGAAAAGACAAGACGCTGGATGGATTCTCCAACGGACAGATCCATAGACGCTCCAACAGATAGTATGGTGAATACAGAAGAAGCTGCGCCTATACATTATTATCTGGAATGGGTGCAGGAGGACATGCCATCAACGGGGACGATTCCCACTAATGGCACCTATTTAGTTTTTGAGGATGAACAGGGGCTTTATGCTGAGATAGTCGATGTCCTAAGGGATCATGGCAATAATGTCTTATGTGTAACAATGGGTGAATATTATCGGGATATTGGGGATAACAGGTATGAAATTGGTTCCAGCTTTGATGACTATAAAAAGCTAATAGATTCTGTTATAGATATAAACTTGACAGGAATCATTCATCTTTCATCTATCAGAAAGGAGATGAGGGTTGACTCCCTTGAATCCCTGGAACAATCGCAACAGCTTGGTTTCTATAGTCTGTTTTACCTATCAAAGGCCATAGCGTCTGCCGGTATACAAAGTGATATTCAACTCACGGTCATTTCCAGATATGTAGATAGGGTGAATCACAGTGAGAAATATATCCAGCCTGAGAATGCTCCTCTTTTCGGATTCGCAAGAAGTATTCCTAAAGAGTTCTCAAATGTAAAGTGTAAGTGTATTGATATTGATGAAATTACACCTATAACTCAAGTTATAGGAGATTTCACACAGGAAACAGGTCCCTACAGTGTAGCTTATCGTGCTGGAGAAAGGTATACTGAGGAGTTCCGAGAGAAGATAATGACAGGGACCGAAAATGTATTAATGGAATTCAAAAAAGAAGGTTCATACATAATTACAGGCGGCTTTGGCGGGATGGGTATTGAAATGGCTAAATACCTTGCAGCCGGAGGTGCCGGAAGGATCGCTCTGATAAGTAGGACAGCTGTTCCCCAAAGAGATTTATGGGAGGATGTCCTTGTCAATGATCCCAGCAATAGGTTTACTGAGAGGATAAGAAAAGCTTTGGAAATTGAAAAGCTTGGAGCTGAGGTTCTTTCTTTTGCTGCAGATATTTCTGATTATTCTGATGTCAAAGACATTATCCATGAGCTGCATAAAAGCTATGGTAGAATCAATGGTATTATTCACTGTGCAGGTACTACAGGTCATAGTATGATTATTGACAAAACCGATGCTCAGCTAAGACAAATACTATTACCTAAAATACAAGGAACCTGGATACTTGATAGTCTAACAAATGAAGATAATTTGGACTTTTTTATAATGGCTTCTTCTGTAGCGACAATGTTTAGCACAGCGGGGCAGGGAGATTATGCCGCAGCTAATGCCTATCTGGATTCATTTGTTCAATTCAGGAGAATCAAGGAACAGCATGCAATGGCAATCAACTGGGTAGCATGGAAAGAGGTTGGTATGGCAGCAAATCTGGGCTTTACCTATGATACGATATTTAAGGCCGTCTGTACAAAACCTGCAGTTGAAGCATTCCATTGGGCGTTGGTGGCTGACGTGGACAGGACGCTTATTGGCGAGATCAATTATCAAAGTAGAATATCCCAATATATAAAGAATTACACCTTTAGAGTTTCAGAGAGCATTTTGAGTAAGCTGGACGATTCACTTAAGAGTCAAGAACCCAAAACCCATGAGTCTAGCGGTAAACTGAGACTGGATGGGGGAGAAAATGAGGGGAACTATACTGAGATTGAAAAGACAATTGCCCATATACTGTGGGAGGAAATGGGCTATGATGATATCGATGTCAGGGATAATTTCTTTGATATGGGCGGAGACTCCATAATATTAGCAAAAATTCGTCAAAAAATTAACTTAGCTTATGCAGGTAAGGTATCAATAACAGATTTGTTCGAATACCCTACCATTGAAAAGCTTGCCAAGTTTTTAGGCGAACAGGAAGACGATGATCTTCCTATAGATAATATCAATCACACTGAAGATGATTCTGAAATGGAAGCCCAGATTGCAAGAATGGTGGAACAACTGGAAGAGGGTAGTACCGATGTGGATATGATTTTGAAGGATCTTGATAGGATCTGATAATAATATAATTTTGTGAGGAATTTATATGGATGACGTTTATAAGTACATACTTAGCAATATAACCAATGGGAAAATGGATAAGCAGACAGCGATAAAGCTGATTTCCATGCTCAAGAAAAAAAGGGAGCTGCATGCCAGAGATATTGCAATAGTGGGAATTGGTACCAAGCTACCTCTTGCATCAGATTTAGATGAGTTTTGGGGCATGGTTATGAGCAAAGGAAACTATACGAGATCATGTAGCAAAGATAGGCAAGAGGATATTGCTAACTACATAGCATTCAGTGGTGAGGATGGTGAGTCGGAATATTATGATGGGGTCTTTCTAGATCATATTGACCATTTCGATCATGAATTCTTTAATATACCGCCAAAAGAAGCAGATTTAATGGACCCAAATCAGAGACTTCTCCTTGAAACAGTATGGCAGGCAATCGAAGATGGCGGATATAGCGGAGGAAAGCTGGCAGGCAGTAAAACGGGTGTATATGTGGGGTTTGAAAGTGGCATAATTGATTCTTATGCAAGAATGGTATTCCAGATTGAACCATCTTCTACACAGCTTGCCATTGCAGGAAATTTGTCCTCCATCGTTGCTGGAAGGTTATCCTATTTGTTGGATTTGAAGGGACCGAGTATAAATATTAATTCCGCTTGTTCATCTTCCCTTATTGCTGTCGACCTTGCATGTCAAGCTCTAGAAAATGGATCATGTAAAATGGCTATAGCTGCGGGTATTCGAATTAATTTGGTGCCTGTTAGAAGAGAAATTAGCTTAGGAATAGAAGCCTCAGACGGTGTTGCCAGGTCCTTTGATTATCATGCAGACGGAACCAGTGAGGGTGAAGGGGTGGCTGCTGTACTTTTAAAGCCTCTTGATGATGCAATCAGGGATAGGGACAATATTTATGCTGTAATAAAGGGACATGCCTCAAATCAGGATGGTAACTCTGCAGGAGTTACCTCTCCAAACCCTGCATCACAGGCGGATTTAATGGTAGCCGCATGGACCAAAGCAGGAATAGACCCAGAGACGATAAGCTTTATTGAGACACATGGTACAGCCACTACAATGGGAGATCCTATAGAAATAAAGGGGATACAAAATGCATTTGGTAAATTTACCCGAAAGAAGCAGTTCTGTGCAATCGGCTCTATTAAACCTAATATAGGACATCTATTTGAGTGCTCTGGAATTATTAATCTTATCACAGCCGTATGGTCAATAAAAAAAGGTGTAATTCCACCTAGTGCATATTTTAACAGACCTAATGCAGAAATTGATTTCTGCAAATCACCTATATATATAAATACAAAACCAAAGAAGTGGGAAGCAGGGGCTATACCAAGAAGATGTGGAGTAAGTGCTTTTGGAATCAGCGGAACTAATTGCCACGTAGTACTGGAGGAAGCACCGAAAAGAGAAGAAAACGAAGGTGGTTCTCGTAAAGATATAAATGCTTTTCTAATATCGGCAGGTAGTGAAGAGTCATTGTTGGGCTTAATCACTCGGTATGCTGATTATTTTAACCATGAAATGGAATGTAGCTTGGAGGATATTTGTTACACAGCGAGCTTGTGTCGAGGTCACTATGGTCACAGAATTGCCTTACTGGTCAAAGACTTGCAGGATCTAAAGCACACAATGGCCTATCTTTCAGGGCTTAATTTTGAGCATATAAAAAACATAAGAGAAGAGTCTTTGTTTTATGGATACCATAAATTGGTGAATGCCAGCAAGAAATTCAGACAGGATGGTGAAATAAACAGGGATATGAAGCGGAAACTGGATGAAGAGGCCGAGAGATGTCTGGAACAATATATAGCCCAAGGGGAAGAGAAATCATTAAAGAGTGCGTGTGAATTATATGCATGTGGGGCCGACCCGGACTGGAGTAGTCTCTATTCGGATATAGGTGCGTATAGAGTAAGCCTGCCGACATATTGTTTCCAGAAAAAAAGGTGTTGGATAGATATACCAAAGATGAAACGGACTATCGGCAATCCTTTATATCACAAGATAACATGGGAAGAAAGTAATGAGCAGAGTAAGGACAATAGTGAAATCACTGCCCCTGAAGGAGCAGTCCTTGTTCTAAAAGATGAAGGCATAATAGCAGATCAGGTTATTGAAAGACTTACTAGTGAGGGCTATTCTGTAATAGTGCTAGATATAAAAGACAGATTTGAAAAAACAGGACCTGATAAATATACTGTAAAGCCAGACAGAGAAAGTATGAGACATCTGTTTGAGGCAATTGGTAATCAGGTGGTTTGTAAGGTAATTAACCTTGCGTCTGTGTATTTTCAAAAGGAGATTAATTCTCTTGGGGAACTAAGAGATAGTCAGAACAGGGGTTTTTATTCACTGATGTATCTGATTCAGGAACTGATGGAGCGGAATCATCGAAATGTTGTTGAATTCCTAGTTTTCACAAGTCATGTAGATGAGGTGACTGGTACAGAGGAAGAGTTCAACCCCGAGAATGCACCATTATTGGGAGTTTGCAATGTTGCAATGTTTGAATACCCAAGTATTAGCTGTAGATGTGTTGATATTGATAAAAATACCAGCATAGACAATATTTTAGATGAGATCAGAAAATCTGGTGATACAATTATGGCTGCATACAGGGATGGCACCAGATATGTTAGGCAATTAACGACACAAGCTCCTGGAAAAATTACATACAAAGACATTAGTATAGCAGATGATGGGACTTATCTAATCACAGGGGGTACAGGAGGAATTGGTCTTGAAATATCAAAATACCTAGCTTCGAAGGCTCGGGTAAAGCTTGCTCTTGTTAACCGCAGCAAATTTCCGGATAGAAATGAGTGGGATGAGATCCTAACTAATTCAACGGACTCTAAAACAGCAGATAAGATTAGAATTATCCAGGAAATAATATCAGCCGGATCAGAGGTTCATTTTTATAATGCAGATGTATCTGATGCAGAGGAAATTGAAGCTGTCATAGAAAGAATCCGAAAGGAGTGTGGCAGAATCAGAGGTATTTTCCACAGTGCAGGTGTACCAGGGCACGGATTGATTGCCGACAAAGTAGAGTCAGATATGGAAAGGGTTTTGAATCCGAAAATTTATGGCACATGGCTTATTCATAAGCTGACACAAGCCGATACACCTGACTTTATGGTACTGTTTTCTTCAGTTGCCACTGTTGGAGGGGCTGGCTTAAGTGATTACTCTGCAGCAAATAGTTATCTAGATACTTTCTCACTATATAGGAATAAGCTTGGTTTACGAACTCTTTCTATCAATTGGGCACCCTGGAAGGATACCGGGATGTGGCATGAGCATGAAGGTAATAAAGGCGGTATGTTCCATAGCTTACAGACAGAACAGGCCATTGCTGCATTAGATATTTTGATGAAAAGTGATTCGAAAAATATGTTTGTAACTCAGATCAAATATGATGCTGAAGCGTTTAGGTATTTCCGCAACAAAACGCCCTTTAAACTGTGCAAGAGTATGATAAATGCTATAGAGAATGCAAATAGTCAATACTCATTCGATGAATTAGGACAACCGGATAAAGGCATAATTTTGACAGGTAGGGGTGATGAATCAGAGTATTCAGAAACAGAGAGAACTGTCGCAGCGATATGGAATGGGGTACTGGGCCTCAATAAATACGATATTTATAATGACTTCTATGAAATGGGCGGCGATTCCATCAAAGCATTGAGGCTAGTAAATGATATAAATCAAAAGCTGAATTTGTATATCAGTGCTTCAGAGCTGTTTAGCAACCCAACTATCAATGAATTCTCAGCATATCTGGATAGCGTAATGTCAGGTTCTTCGTCTGATGATTCCAAAGTAAATATATATTCAGGGCTGGCACCTGTAGAAAAAAGAGCATATTATCCCTTGTCTTCAGCTCAAAAGAGACTTTTTATACTTGATAAGGCAGCAAAAAGAAATATGAGCTATAACATAAACAGAGCATTCAGGATGGAAGGTAATATCGATGTGGGCAGGCTGGAAGCTGCAATGAATGATCTAGTCAAACGCCATGAGTCTTTAAGGACATCCTTTTCTATTATTGATGGAAGTCCTGTCCAAATCATCCACGATAGCATCGACTTTCAAATCGAATATGAGGACTGCGATGAGAGCGCAGTTGATGAGAAGATTAGAGAATTTGTTGACTATTTCGACCTGAATGTACCAAAATTATTTAGAGTGAAAGTATTCAACATATCAAGTACGACAAAGATATTAGCTTTTGATATGCACCATATTATCACAGATGGTGTAACCATGGATATCCTAATTTCAGAACTGGCCTTTCTGTATGATGGAAAGGAACTGCCCTCTCTTCCTATTCAATATAGAGATTATGCGGTGTGGCAGCAGGAGCTGTTGAGTGATAGGGAGCGGGATGAGTATAAAATAATGGAGGAGCAGGAGAAATACTGGCTTGAGCTTTATCGTGAAAAGTTGCCTGACTTCAATATTCCTACAGATTTTGAGAGACCTGTCGAGAGCTCTTTTAAGGGTAGCTATATTGTTATGAATGTGGACGAGCCAATGTATAGGGCAATTAAGGGGCTTACTCTGGAGACAAAAACCACACTGAACATGGTGCTTTTAACCGCATATTACATATTCTTATCCAGGTGTACCGGAGCTGAAGATATCGTTGTGGGTATACCTGTTGCAGGAAGGCAGCATGCTTCTCTGGAAAATATGGTTGGTCTGCTGGTCAATACAGTTGCTTTGAGGGCAGCCCCCACATTGACAAAAAGGGTTTCCGATTTACTAAAGGAAATAAAGCATATTTCATTGGAGATGCAAGAAAACCAGGATTATCAATTTGATGATTTGGTTAGCCGACTGGGCCTTAAACGAGAGAGTAACCGAAATGCTTTATTTGATACTATGTTTGTGCTGCAAAATGTTGGTTTAGAGGCACTGGAAATAGAAGGCGTAAAATTCAGTGTGCATGAGTATGATACTGAGGTTGCGAAATTTGACCTTTTAGTTGAGGCATTTGAGAGTGACAACAAAATTACATTCAGATGGGAGTTCAGTACGGACTTGTTTAAAAGAGGAACAGTTGAGCGCTTTGCCCAGGACTATTTATTAATTCTTAGTGCTTTTGTAGAAAATCTGGATGTGACAATAGGAGATATTGATTTGGTGGATGGAAATCTGCATTGTGAAGCTAATCAGCTTGGCGATGATCCAGAGTTTGAATTTTAGTGGAACATAATATAACTGAAAGGAAGAGTCCATATGAAAATTTGCTTATTGAACCCTCCTGTGACAGGTAAAAGACATGAATACAGTGAGTATATATTAGATTTAAATTCATTTCCGCACTTGGGGATGGGCTATATTGCAGCATCGCTAGAGCAAAAGGGGCATAGGGTTGATATCATCGAATGCCAGGGCCAAAGAATTAGTAATAGGCAGGCAGTTAAGAAAATCTGCAATGAAGGGTATGATTTGGTTGGAATTTCAGCGTACTTCTACAACATGCAAAATGTTTTGCGTATTGTTGAGGGTATTAAGCTACTTAACCCATCTATGTTTATATTTGCAGGCGGGTATTTTCCAACTCTGACACCCGAGGACGTCCTGCATTGGTGCCCTGGCATTGACTGTTGCGTAGTCGGTGAAGGCGAGATTACCTGCGTGGAGTTAGCTGAAGCCATTAGTACAGGGGGAGAACTCGACAGCATCAATGGTATTGCTTTTAGAAGGGATGGTAAGGTTATAAATACTCCATACAGAATGCATATTACAGACCTTGATGCATTACCTTTTCCCAAAAGGTGCTTTGTCTCAGAAAAGGCTAAGATCATGGGTTTGTTGACAACAAGAGGATGCTATGGTAGGTGTACCTTTTGCGGGCAAAAGGAGTTTTATGATAAATGCTATTCTTACACAATACGTTACAGGAGTCCTGAAAATGTAGTGCAAGAGCTTGTACACCTTAAGAAAAATTATGATTTTGACAAGCTTTTTGTTCATGATGATAACTTTATTGAAGGGTCTAAAAATAGGAAGGAGTGGCTAAACACTTTTTACAATCTTCTAAAAAGTGAAGGACTTAGCTTTGCACGTATCAGAATAGATGCAAGAGCTAATGACATTATAGCCTGTAAGGACATCCTTATTAAGCTAAAGGAAATTGGACTGACAAATGTATTTGTTGGTATTGAAAGCTTCATACAAAGGCAGCTTGATTTTTTTAATAAATCCACCACAAGGGAGCAGAACATCGAAGCAATACGGATATTAGGTGAAATCGGATTGGAGCTGGAGTTTGGATTTCTTGCATTGGAGCCTTTTGTTACTATGGAGGAACTGCTGGAGAATTATGAAACCTTAAAGAGCACCAAGTATTATGAGTTCACTTCAGATGCTCAAGATATGTTGTCTATGGGAACAAGACGACTAAAGGCAGTGCCGGGTACGAAAATCCACGAGCAGCTTGATGAGATGGGGCTTATTGTAGGTAATGAATTTTTCTACGATTTCCAGGACCCCAGAGTCCAACTATTTTATAACATACTAACGCTTTGGAATGAACGGATTACAGAGTATATGCAAATACTATATCTGATGGCAAAGGCAACTTACCATAAAAAAGATGAAACTTTGAGTAGGGTGAGAAGGCAATTATACAATTTTAAGGTATTAGATATTAATTTAATGATTGAGCTATGCCATGAAATACTGGATGGGAGGATACTGGAGGAAAAGGATTCAATAACCACATTAAATAAGTATGAGGAAATTGGTCAACCAGTGTTTTCTACTCTCATTGAGTTTAAGAATGAGATGGCAAAATTGGATTGATTATGTTACAGACAATAAATAAAAGGAGCGACTCTTATGATTAAAGTGGGAATCATCGGAGCGGGAGTAATGGGCAGGGGAGTTGCCCAATGCCTTGCTCAGTCAAGTGTTCATGTTGTTTTACTTGATATATCAGAAGAAATTTTGGAGAAGGCAAGGGATGAGATTTACAATCATGTCCGTTTGCAGGCTTTGTTTAAAAAAAGTGAAGCTCTTGAAGCTCCTGATATTGTCATTTCAAGAATTACCTTTTCAATGGATTACGATCTCCTGAAGGATGTTGATTTCATTATTGAAAATGCAACTGAAAAATGGGATGTAAAGATGGAAATCTACAAAAGAATTGACAGGATTTGCAAGGATGAGTGTATCTTTGCTGTTAATACATCGTGTTTATCGATTACAAGGATTGCTTCCCTTACAGGAAGACCTGACAAGGTCATAGGTACACATTTTATGAATCCGGTACCAATGATACATACCGTTGAAACTATTAGAGGGTACCACACCTCTGAGAATACCATAGAAAAAACAAAAAAGCTTTTTTCAGCTATGGGGAAGGATTATATACTTGTTAATGATTTCCCCGGTTTTGTATCTAATAGGATATCCCATCTTCTTATGAATGAGGCAGCCTTTATTGTTCAAGATCAGGTAGCATCACCCCAAGACGTGGACGACATATTTGTCAAATGCTATGGTCATAAGATGGGTCCGTTGGAGACTGCTGATTTAATAGGTCTTGATACTGTAGTTTATTCCTTGGATGTACTGTATGACGATTTTCAGGATTCAAAGTTTCGATGCTGTCCGCTGTTGAGAAAGATGGTAGATGCAGGCCTCCTTGGTAGAAAATCCGGTCAGGGGTTCTATTCTTACTGACTTGTCAAAGTAGTATGCTATGGAATCTATGGGATGGGCTTTATAGCTATGCTAATGGGCTTTCTTCAGAATGAAAAATATAATGTAAGGGAGATAAGATGATATGGATGAAGGAAAGGTAAAAATAAGAGGATTTCTATCGAGATTTTTTAGAAAACGTGAGCTGGAGGACGGAGAAGATATATTTGAACTGGGGTTTGTCAATTCACTTTTTGCAATGCAGCTGGTCATGTTCCTTGAAAAGGAGTTTAGTATCAGAGTGGACAACAAGGATCTTGATATGAATAATTTTAGAACTATTAATTCAATTTCAGAATTTATTGCTAAAAAGACAGCCTAGCTAAGAAGGTGGGCCAAGAAGTACTATGGTGTAACTAAGGAGGGTGAATTTTATGAAAATCGAATTGACTCCGGAGCAGCTTACCTGGCAGAAAGAGTTTAGTGATTTTGTAGTAAATGACATTATCCCTTTTGCGGATCAAAATGACAGGGAAGAGTGCATAAATGCCCAAATGCAAGAAAAACTGGCCCGGCGTGGATACCTTGGTTCAATGCTGCCAAAGGAATATGGGGGAATGGGTCTGGATAATGTGACTCTGGGCATTTTAAATGAGGAGGTCGGTAGGGGCTGTTCATCTGTAAGAAGCCTTCTGACGGTTCATGGAATGGTGGCTTTGGCTCTTGAAAGGTGGGGCTCCCAAGAGCAAAAGGATAAATGGTTGCACAGGATGGCAAAAGGAGAAATTATCGGAGCATTTGCTCTTACTGAACCTAATGTAGGCAGTGATGCAAAAAGCATTGAGTCTGTAGCGGAATTGTCAGGGGATCATTACATTATCAATGGCAAAAAGAAGTGGACTACAATGGGACAGATAGCAGATATTTTTCTGGTATATGCTCAGTGTGGTGGTAAACCGACTGCATTTATCGTAGAAAAGGATACTCCCGGGTTCTCAAGAAAGCCAATAAAAGGGCTACTAGGGGCAAGGGCATCAATGATTGCCGAACTCAGCTTCGATAATTGTAAAATCCCCAGGGAGAATCTTGTTGCCCGCGAAGGGATAGGCCTTTCACATGTAGCCTTATCTGCTCTGGATTATGGCAGGTATACCATTGCATGGGGATGTGTTGGTCTGGGACAGGCATGTCTTGAGGAATCTGTTCGATATACCAGGAAGCGGAAGCAGTTTGGGCAGCCATTAAGACAGTGTCAACTAATTCAGAAGATGATTACTGAAATGGTGGTTTCTATAAAAGCTGCCAGACTAATGTGTTTTAGTGCGGGGTACTTGAAGGATGTAGGTGATCCGGAATCTATAATGGAGACATGGAATGCTAAATATCTGGCATCAAAGATGGCGGTTCAGGTCGCCTCTGATGCTGTTCAGATACATGGAGGGAACGGATGCTACAGGGAGTATGCGGTTGAAAGGCACTATAGGGATGCAAAAATAAACGAAATCATAGAAGGTACCTCTCAAATGCATGAGGTACTAATTGCAACAAATACATTCAGACAGTATTAAAAATCGGTGAGATATAGTCATGTGTAAATCTGCAGGGCTTTAAGACGCAAAAGAGAAAACTTTATCCATGTCTTCAGAAAACGCCAACCTCTATAGGTCGGCGATGAATGAAGACGAATGACTCCCTGAGCGAAGCGAATTGACTTGCTTGAAAATGATCAGGCAATGAAGAAAACATTTTACTAACAAAATAATATTTTGAGAGGTGCTATTATGGAGAAAATTGCATTTGTTTTTCCCGGTCAGGGCTCACAGTATGTGGGTATGTGTGAGAACCTGTGCCAACAGTATGACATTGCTAAGAAGACTTTTGAGGAGGCCAGTGACATACTGGGATTTGATCTTGGAGCCCTTTGCTTTAGTGGAAATTTAGCTGATTTATCAAAAACTGAAAATTCACTTGTAGCTATTCTAACAGCCAGTGTAGCAGAATTTAGAGTGTACATGAAGGAAATTGGTGTAGCACCGCAATTTTGCACGGGACACAGCCTTGGTGAGTATACGGCTTTAGTCTGCAGTGGTGTTATGCGGCTTGCAGATGCAGTTCAAATTGTTCGCAAGAGGAGCATCCTGGCACAGGAAGTAGCTGATACGGGAGTTGGTTCCATGACAATCATTGATGATATTTCGCCGGAGCTGGTCGAGGGCTTTTGTACAAAAGCATGTACTAATGATAAGGTGGTAAGCATTTCATGCTACAACTCTTCACAACAAACTGCAATATCAGGCCATGTAGAACTGGTTCAGCAGGTTGAGGATCAGGTGCTCCAGCATGGTGGACAGGTAACACCCTTGTTTGGAAGTGCACCTTTCCATAGTGTTCTTATGTCAGAGGCGGCCGCAAAGCTTGGTCAGGAGCTTGAGAAATACAAATTCTGCAGCCCAAGGTACCCTGTGATATCCAATACAAATGCCAGGCTCTACGAGGGAGCCGACAAGGTTAGTGATTTCCTAACCACTCAGCTTATAAAGCCTGTGCAGTGGGAAAAAACAATGAAGTACCTTGAAAAATGGGGAGTTACATTGACTATAGAGATTGGACCTAAAAATGTGTTAAGTGGATTAATCAATACAAATATGAAGGATGTAAATGCTCTTAGCTTCGAGCAGAAGGAAGATCGGCAAAATATTAAGGAATACCTTGGTGAGAACCCCCTGTACACAAAGCATGTCCCTACTGTAGTAACAAGATGCTTGGCAATTGGTGTGGCTACAGAGAATAAATGCTTTGATAATGAAATCTATAATAAGGGTGTTGTGGAACCATACAGGAATATCCAAAGAATACAGGACGAGATTGAGAAAACGTCCTCCAAACCAAGTTTGGATCAGGCCAAGGAAGCACTGGCAAATTTGAAAGTTATAATGGACACAAAGATGGTGCCATCTTCGGAGCAGGATGAGTGGTTTAATCAGATTTTTGATGAAACCGGAACAAATTATCTGTTTCCCGATTATGAGAAGTCTGTATAGTACAGGGTTAAATATGATGATGTCGGGAAGGTGCAGAAGGCGGAATGGACAAGTATACTAGAAATTTAATAATGTCAGGAGCCAAATATGAAAAGGAAAGAGAATACTGGCTAAATAAGCTGGATGGAGCAGTAATGCATAGTGGGCTGCCTGAGGGAATCGTCAACAGAGAAGCTGTAACGGCTGGTATGCAGCACATAAGCTTTTGTATACCGGACCATTTACTAGATAGAATGGAGCGTATCTGTAAAGGGTCTAGACTAAATCTGTTCTCAATACTTTTAAGCGGCGTTGTATTCCTATTGTACAAGTTTTCAGGCAATAAGGATTTGCTTATAGGAATGCCGGCGTTTTTGGGCGAAACGTCGGAAACAGTCGGCCTGGCTGACGTTATTGCTCTAAGAACAATAGTTAACAGTGAAATCAGCTTTAAGGACTATATAAAGACAATAAGAGGAAATGTTAGTGAATCAAAGTTCTACTGTAATGTTCCAGCAGAGGGCATCATTGAGGCCCTTGGGCTGGAGCTTTCAGGGGATGCCTCATCTGTCTTTGAAACTATTGCACTGCTCAAGGGCTTCCATGATGAAGAGAGGATGGGGAATTACAGTCCTAGCCTGGTTTTCATTTTCACCCCAACAGAAGGTGGAATTATGGCTGAGATAGAATATGATTCCTCTGTCTGTGATGCAGATATCATTGTTAGGTTCGAGAAATACTACATAAATTACCTCGATAGAGTTTTAGCTAATCCCGACATTATGCTTTCAGATATTGACATTCTGCCTTTGGAAGAGATTAATCACCTTCTTTGCTGTTGCAGCAATATCGGTGCTGCTTATCCTGATAAAACAGTTCATGGTCTCTTTGAGGATCAGGCTGCAAGGATTCCTGAAAAAATTGCACTAAAATTTGAAGATACGACAATGACATATCGTCAGCTGAATGAAAAGGCTAACCAGCTTGCAGGTGTACTCAAGCAATTCGGAGCCTGCCCTGACCAGCCGGTTGCCATTGTCGCCGAGCCTTCAATTGAGATGATAACAGGAGTTCTTGCCATATTAAAGTCCGGCGGAGCATATGTGCCGATAGAGCCTAGCTACCCCCAGGAGAGGATCAGATATACTCTGGAAGACTGTGGTGCATCAATTTTACTAACACAAAAACATTTAGCGGATATAACTGCCTTTCAGGGAAAGGTAATTTTTATTGATGATGACAGCTCCTATTGTGCAGAATCATCTAATCCGGAGAACGCTAACTCCCCTAACGATATGGCTTATATTATATACACCTCAGGCACTACCGGGAAGCCCAAGGGTGTAATGATTGAACATAGAAATCTTGTAAGACTGCTTTTCAATGATTCCATGCAGTTCGATTTTAGTGACAGCGATGTGTGGACTATGTTTCACTCCTTCAGCTTTGACTTCTCCGTATGGGAAATCTTTGGAGCGTTGCTCTACGGAGGAACTCTTGTTATCGTTCCTAAAAAAGTAACCAGGGACCCAGGAGAATTTTTGACCCTTCTAGAGAAGGAAAGGGTAACTGTTTTGAATCAGACACCCAGTGCATTCTATAGTCTTGCAAGCAAGGGGACACAGGCAGATGAAGGGGATTTGAGTCTTAGATACATCATATTCGGCGGAGAGGCATTACAGCCGGTTGCTCTGAAATCATGGAAGGCAAAATACCCCCAAACGCGGCTAATAAACATGTATGGCATCACTGAAACGACAGTTCATGTAACATATAAGGAATTAACCTTAGAGGATATGGATGTAAATCTGAGTAATATTGGTAAGTCCATTCCCACACTATCGTCATATGTAATGGACGAAAATTTAAGACTCCAGCCACAGGGGATTATGGGAGAGCTGTGTGTAGGAGGCGAGGGTGTTGCAAGAGGATACCTCAACAGACCTCAATTGACCTCTGAGAGATTTGTAGCGAACCCCTACAAGCCAGAAGAAAGGTTGTATAGATCCGGGGATTTAGCAAGACTTCTGCCCAATGGGGATCTGGAATATCTGGGTAGAAAGGATCATCAGGTAAAAATAAGGGGACATCGAATTGAACTGGGAGAAATCGAAAGTGCTCTTCTTAAAATCAACAGTGTTACAGAGGCAGTGGTCATACCAAGTGATGGTTTAGGTGCTCACAAATACCTGACAGCGTATATGGTTGCAAAAGACCCACTTGATATCAATGATATACGGGATAGTCTTAAAAAGGAGCTTCCGGGTTATATGCTCCCGTCCTTTTTTATTCAGATCAATAGTATTCCAATAACATCCAATGGTAAGATAGACCGTAAAGCACTGCCGAAGCCCTCAGAAAATACACAAACAGGCCATGAATATATTAAACCTGGTGATGAAACCGAGCATGAACTGGTGGATATACTAAAAAAGGTACTAGAAATTGATAGAATTGGAATGAATGACAACTTCTTTGACATTGGAGGAAATTCCATTCTTATAATAAAATTGCACTCGTTATTAGAGGCCCAATATGGATCCCTTATATCGGTTGCCGATCTGTTTGCATTTTCTACTATTAAGCAGATGGCAGATTACATAAAGAAAAAGAAGCTTGATAAGGAGACTATTCTTAGGAGCACTCCCATTTCCAAGGACTTTTTCAAGGAGGATAAAGAAAATAATCATAGCAGTGCTGTCGTAGGGACGCAAGAGAAGAGAATTAAGGATATTGCTGTCATTGGTATGGCTGTTGATATGCCTATGGCTAATAATCTAAATGAATACTGGCAAAACATTTTAAACGGAACCAGTTGTGTCAGAAAGTTTCCTTCGTCCAGAAAAAAAGATACAGATGATTTTTTACGAAATACAGGCATGCTTCGTAAAAAAATGGAATACTTTGAATCTGCTTTTCTTGAGGAAGTAGACAAATTTGATTATAGTTTTTTCAATATTTCCCCCAATGAAGCATCCCTAATGGATCCTCATCAAAGACTATTTCTGGAGACTACATGGAAAGCCATTGACGATGCGGGCTATGGTGGAAACAGGCTTAATGGCAGCAGGACTGGTGTTTATGTGAGTCATGTAGGGCCACCATATTATAAGCAACTAATCACAGAATTCAGACCATCGGATATTCCTCTTTCCATACCAGGAAATGTACCGCAGATGGTTGCAACAAGGATATCATATGTTTTAAATCTTAAGGGGCCTAACATGCTGGTAGATACAGCGTGCTCCTCATCTCTTGTGGCAATACATCTGGCATGTCAGGCAATTAAAAACCGGGAGTGCGAGATGGCTATTGTCGGGGGAGTTAAAATAAACCTGCTTCCAGTTAATAATGATGAACAGATTGGTGTTGTATCGCCGGATGGGAGGACCAGAACATTTGATGATAGCTCTGATGGTACTGGATTAGGTGAAGGTGTTGCCACGGTTATTTTAAAGCCCCTTGACCTGGCGCAGAAGGATAGAGATAAGATCTATGGGGTCATAAAAGGTAGCGCTGTTAATCAGGATGGCAGCTCCATTGGTATAACGGCTCCCAATCCTGAAGCCCAGGAGGATGTGGTGATTAGAGCCTGGAAGGATGCGGAGATTGATCCCTGTACAATATCCTATATTGAAACACATGGCACGGCAACCAAGCTTGGTGATCCTATTGAAGCTGAAGGAATTATACGAGCATTTAGAAGAGCTAATGCACCGTACCAGTTTTGTGCTGTAGGCACTGTAAAACCGAATATAGGACATTTGGATCAAGCATCGGGGATAGCCAGTTTTGTCAAATGCATGCTGGCATTAAAAAATGGTACACTGCCCCCCACCATTAATTTTGTTAGACCTAATAGAAAGATTAATTTTGAGATGTCTCCCATTTATGTGAATACAAAAGCTAAAAAGTGGATCTGTAAAAATAGTCCTAGACGATGTGGTATTAATTCATACGGGCTTGGAGGAACAAACTGTCATATAATTCTGGAGGAAGCTCCTCAATGGATGCCGGACCCTAAGCCCTCTATGAAAGCCGGAATGCTGATACTAACCTTGTCTGCTAAGAATGTGAATTCTCTAAGAAGTCTTATGGAAGAGTACAGAAATGCTTTAGTAGAATGTGATGGGGAAAGGATTAGGGATTTTTGCTACTCTGCTTGTACAGGACGGGGACATTATAAATACAGGCTTGCAATAATGGGGGAAACCAGTGAGAAGCTGATAACAAAGCTTGACCAGATGTTAAAAATGGAGCCTGACAGCTTTGACTCCATTGAGGGTGCATATTATGGTAGTCACAGAGTCATTTTTTATGGAAGGGATGTTCTTGAAGCAGGAGATTTGACAGCAGAGGAAAAAGCAGAGCTGGATCAATCTGCCGCCGGTACTGCGAGTAAATGGAGTTTATCTGGAAAGGCTGACGATGCTATTGCTGCGAATCTTTGTCGTAATTATGTAAAGGGTGCAAATATTGACTGGTACGGTCTGTACCAGGAGGAAGAACTAGCTAGAATGGATTTGCCGGATTATCCCTTTGTAAAGGAACGATGCTGGATAGAGGTTCCACTTAGTATAGAAGTAGACATGTTGGACGCAGAGCTTGATGAAATAGAACTAGTTGGAAGGGGAAGCCAGGAGATATGGGGGGTAAAGGCTAAGATTGGGAAAATTATTGCCAGGGTGCTTGGGCTAAAGCAAGTAAATATACATGAAAATTTCTATGAGTTAGGTGGCGATTCTCTCCATGGTATGAAGGTTATCAACCTCATAAATAAAAAGCTTAATGTTGAGGTCTCGATTTCTGAATTATTGAACAACCCTACCATTATGGAATTTACAGACCACTTCTATAATAATTATATTGATCAGAAGAGAACAAATGACTATTTTTCAAGTATCAAAAGTGTAGGTCAAAGAGAGTATTACCCCCTGTCGTCGGCTCAGAAAAGATTATTCATTCTCAACCAGGCTGAAGGTGAAAGCACGAATTACAATTGGCCCATCATTCTTTCCATGAAGGGAGTTGTGGACAATCACAGGCTCCTAAATGCTTTCAGAGGTTTGGTGGACAGGCATGAGTCTTTAAGGACATCCTATTGCTTAAGGGATGGTGAAGCAGTTCAAATTGTACATGAAAATGTTCCATTTGAGATTTCTCATATGACCTGTGATAAAGAGCATGTACAAGAGCTTATCAGAGAGTTTATCAGGCCGTATAACCTTGAACAGGTGCCCTTGTTCAGAATTTCTCTTATAGAATTGGCCGTTGAGGAATACATTTTGCTTTTTGATATGCATCACATCATTTCCGATGGCATATCAACAGATATTTTAGTACATGAATTCATAAATCTATATAATGGAGAGAAATTACCCCCTGTTAAGATTCAGTATAAGGATTATGCTTGCTGGCAGGCGGAGATGCTTCAGAGCGATTACTTGAAAAAGCAGGAGGATTATTGGTTTAATAAATTAAGTACTCTTAGTTATACCGAGATCCCTAAAAGAACTAATGCAAATCTGACTACAAAGCAAGGCGAGGGAATCAGGGTAAACATTGACCAAGAGTTAACTCAGGCAATAGCTGACTTTTGCATTATACATAAGGTAACAAAGTATGTATTCATGCTTACCGTTTTTAACATAGTCTTATATAGAGAGACAAAACAGGAGAACATTTGCTTAGGCACACCTGTAATGGGGCGTCGACATAGTGATCTTGAAAATACGGTTGGTATATTCCTTAATGTGCTATGTCTGAGCTCCCATGTGGATTCAAAGCAAAGCTTCCTGGAATATATGAAATCGGTGAATTCTACTGTTCTAGAAGCTTGGGACAATCAAGACTATCCCTTTGAGGAGTTGCATCAGAAGCTATATGAAAAAACCAGAATAAAATCCTTGTTCTCTATACTATTTAACTATTTTCCAGTCCAGCAGGAGAGTAACTTAGTGCTGGATGGCATTACAGCAGAAGTGGTTGAAGTAAACATTGAACCAAAGTATGATCTTACACTTTATATCAAGGAAGAAGCGGAAGAGTTATTGCTTGATGCGGTTTACATTTCTAATTACTATGAGAAATTCAGAATGCAAAGGATTTTGGACAATATAATTAAGCTTGCCTCAGAAGTGATTAATAATCCGGATGTATTGATTAAGGATGTTCTTCTTGAGCAGGAGGACCAGAATACACTTGATATTTCACTGCTGGATCAGCTTTTTGAAAATGAAGAGTTTATGTAATTCAATACCTAATTAACAAAAAAGGGGAATACTGTTGTGGAATTCTTAAGCATACAGGACAGGATTAGTCACCAGACGGGAATCATGCCAGATAAAACAGCAATTGAGCATGGCAATAGGCGCATAAGCTATGCTCAGCTTAATAATGCATCCAACCAGTTAGCATTATTTTTTGATAAAAGGAGTGTAATCAACCAAAATATTGCTGTGTTTATGGAAAGATGCCCGGAGCTTGTAATCGCTGCATTGGGCATCACTAAATGCGGTTGTATTTTTGTTCCCTTTGATACGGGCATTCCTGAAAACAGAAATAAGGTACTGATGGAAATGATTCAGCCCCAGTGGGTTATTACGACATGCAACGCTCTTGGGACATTGGAACGTCTAGCCTCTTTTTTAGATTTGGGACTAAATGTTGTGGTGCTGGGAGCTGGTGGTCAGATTAAGGAAAAATATGAGCATATTAATGTATTTTCACTTAGTAAGGATAATGATTTACCACTTAACTCATTTACCGAATTGAAAAGCAAGCATTGCTATATTTACTTTACATCAGGTTCAACTGGGCAGCCAAAGGGAATCCTGGGAAGGCATAGGAGCCTGAAACACTATATTGAATGGGAGATAGAGGAGTTTGGTATAAATGCTGATTTTAATATCAGTCAGTTGACTCCTCCCACCTTCGACCCATTTCTCCGGGATATATTTGTCCCCCTTTGTGCAGGTGGAACGCTACATATACCAAGTACCAGTGATATACCCCTTGATGCCGAAAAGCTGGTGGATTGGCTAGAGGAGAGAGAAATTACACTGATTCATACTGTACCTTCAATATATAAAAATATGGTTACTGCAATTAAGACTACAGACAGCCTAAAGAGCTTGAAGTATATCCTACTTGCCGGTGAAATGCTTAGGGGGAATGACATCGGGCCCTTAATTGAAAAAGTTGGCTACAGGATTCAATTGGTCAATTTATATGGGCCTACTGAAACAACACTTGCAAAGCTGTTCTACCGTGTTGGTAAAGGCGATGAAAGTAAGACAAGGATTCCTGTCGGCAAACCCATTAGCTTTACAGATGTGCTGGTTCTTGATAGTGATATGAACAGGTGTCAGGTGGAATGCATTGGTGAGGTTTACATCCGAACGCCGTTTATATCCTCAGGCTACATTAATGATAAGGAGATGACTGGAAAGGTATTCCTAAAAAATCCTTTTACTAATCATCCTCAGGATATTATTTATAAAACTGGTGATATGGGCAAGATTAATCAAGATGGAAGCATTGAGCTTGTGGGCAGGATTGATGATCAGGTAAAAATCCGGGGAGTCAGGATTGAGCTTCAGGAGATAGAAAACAAATTGATGGCTCATGAGAATATCAGTGATACGGTAATTGTGGCTAATGAAAACGATCAGCATGAGAAGTACCTCTGTGCATATTACGTCGAAAATGATAAAATCCTTCCCGGTGAGTTGCGGAGATATCTAATGAAGCACTTACCGGAATATATGGTTCCGTCGTACTTTTTAAGAATGGATAGCCTTCCGCTGAATGTAAACGGTAAGATTGACAGAAAGCTGCTCCCACCGCCTGAGACTAGTAGCGATGCACAACAGGAATATATAGCCCCGCAGGACAGTACTCAGGAAAAACTGGTTAGTATATGGGAAGAAGTATTACATAAAAGCCCCATAGGAATCTCTGATGATTTTTTTGTTATAGGTGGTCATTCTCTTAAAGCGGGGGCATTGGTTTCAGCGGTCAGCATGACCATGGACGTTCAGCTGTCCATTAAGGATATCTTCACTTACCCCACTGTCAGAGAGATGGCTGAACATATAAAAATCTTGGAGAGGTCAGGACAGGATATAATCGAGCATGTTGAAAATAAGGAGGCATATCCGGTGTCGCCTACCCAGAGGAGATTATACATCCTCAGCCGACTTGATGAAAATAGCGTTTATTATAATATGCCCTTTGCAATTAGAATACAAGGAGAGCTTGACAGGGAGAACTTTGATAGGGCAATACGCAGCATTATTGAAAGACATGAGGTGTTAAGAAGCTCCTTTGATATGGATGATGGAAGGATTATTCAAAGGATTGCAGGAGAAGTTGATTTTAAAATACATTATACAGAATTCTCTGAAAATGGGCTAGAGAAACAGTTTAGTACATTTATCAGGCCCTTTAGCTTGGACAAGGCACCACTAATAAGGGTATGTCTGGCAAAAACCGGTGATAGTAAATATATTGTCATGTTTGATATGCACCACATTATATCGGATGGTGCTTCTATTGGAATACTTATTAATGAGTTTATTGCTTTGTACAGTGAAGCTGATACCATCCCTGAACTAACTTATCAATATAAGGATTATGCTGTTTGGCAAAATCATCTTTTGAATTCAGGGGAAATGAACAATCAAAAAGAGTATTGGATGAATGTGTTCAAAGGAGAGATACCTGTACTGCATTTGCCAGAGGACTTTCCAAGACCGGCAGTTCAAAACTTTGAGGGAGATAGCATTGAATTTGAATTCAGTAGTGAGCTGACTGACAAAATAAAGGCACTTGCAGCAAAAGAAGGCTCGACCTTGTACATGCTACTGCTGGCTGCTTTTAACGTCCTATTGATGAAATACTCTGGTCAAGAGGATATAGTCATAGGCTCACCGGTTTCAAGCCGGGAGCGTGTTGAATTTATTAATCTGGTGGGGATGTTCGTCAATACACTGGCAATGAGAAATAGGCCCGAGGGCAGTAAATCATTTCTGGAATTTCTAGGAGAGGTTAGAGAAAATACACTCATGGCATTTGACAATAGAGATTTTCAGTTTGAAGAGCTTGTAGAAGTGTTAGATATCCAAAGAAACCTCAGCAGGAATCCGCTTTTTGATGTTATGCTTGTTCTTCACAATTATGATAGACAGAATTTAGTCCTAGAGGGGCTTAGTATTAAAGAGTATAGGTATGATCAAAGAGTTTCAAAGTTTGACATTGTTCTTGCTGCCTCTGAATATGATGGGGTTCTGAAATTTGATATGAGATACAGAACCAGAATTTTCAAAAGAAGCTCCATGGAGAAATTCGCCCAGCATTTTATGAATTTGCTGAAGGAAGTAATCAATCATCCCAATATTATGATTTCAGACATTTCTCTATTATCTTCCCGGGAAAAGGAGCAGATACTGGATTACTTCAATGATACTGCTTCGGAATTTCCAGCAGGTGAAACAATTAATGGACTATTCCAAGCACAGGCGACAATAATGCAGGATTACCCAGCTGTCTTTTATGGGGGACAGCATATGACCTACAGACAGTTGAATGCAAAATCTAATAGTCTTGCCAGAGTGCTAAGAGCAAAAGGGGTTGTAGCTGACAGCATAGTGGCATTAATCTGTAGGAGATCCTTTGATATGGTCGTTGGTATTATGGCAATACTCAAGGCTGGGGGAGCCTACCTGCCTATCGATCCTGATTGCCCGGAGGAAAGAGTAAGTTATATTCTCAAAGACAGCTCTGCAGAGGTTTTGCTACTACAGTCCGATTTCGCAAAGCATGCTGATTTATGTAGTAAATCTATATATTTAGATTACAGTGACTCGTATGCCGAGGATGATTCGGATGTGGACGTGGTAAACGGGCCACAAAGCCTAGCTTATGTAATATATACCTCTGGCTCTACCGGCAAGCCCAAGGGGGTTATGGTTGAGCATCGAGCACTTATAAACAGGCTAAACTGGATGCAGAAAAAGTATCCAATCAACCAGCAGGATATTATATTACAGAAAACGCCCTATACCTTTGATGTTTCTGTCTGGGAGCTACTGTGGTGGTCTCTCCAGGGGGCATCAGTCTGTATGCTGGCTCATGGCGGAGAGAAGAATCCTGAAGAAATTGTAGAGGCTGTAGAAAAATACGGGATAACTACAATGCATTTTGTACCCTCCATGCTAAAGTCTTTCTTATGCTATATCAAAGAGGGATTGCTTACAGAAAGGCTTAAGAGTCTCAAACGAGTGTTTTCAAGTGGTGAAGCACTTTCGCCAACAGAGGCAAATCAATTTGACAGCCTGATACGAAGCAAGCTGGGGACAGCATTACATAATTTATATGGGCCAACAGAGGCGACAATAGATGTTACATACTTTGACTGCCCGGCTGGTGAAGCTTTAGATACTGTTCCAATAGGCAAGCCAATAGACAATATTAAGCTTTTAATTTTGGATAAATATATGTGTTTACAACCGGTTGGTGTACCCGGAGAGTTATATATTGCTGGTGTTGGTCTAGCCAGAGGATATATGAACAGACCAGAGCTGACAAGGGAGCGGTTTGTACCAAATCCTTATTCGGATAATGATAGAATGTACAAATCGGGGGATCTAGCAAGGTGGCTTCCCGACGGCAACATAGAGTATCTGGGAAGAACAGATCATCAGGTCAAAATAAGAGGTAACAGGATAGAACTGGGGGAAATTGAGACTGCATTAAGAAATAATAGCAGTATTAGCGATGCAGTTGTTATCCCAAAGGAGGATAATGCAGGTGATAAAGTGCTTTGTGGGTATATTGTATCTACGAAGGATTTTACCATCACTGAAATAAAGACATATCTAGGCAGGCTTCTGCCGGAATACATGATGCCCTCATATGTCGTCAGGCTGGATAAGCTTCCTCTTTCACCCAACGGCAAAATTGATAGGAAAGCACTTCCAGAGCCTCTCGGACATATCCACACCGGTGTTGAATATTTAGCTCCATCTAATGACACAGAAAGGCAAATAGCAGAGCTTTGGAAGGAAGTACTGGGCATTGATGTAGTGGGTATGGAGGATAACTTTTTTGATTTGGGCGGAAATTCCTTGCGGCTTGTGGAGCTATATTCCAAGCTCGAGAAGGCGTACCCCGGACGATTTAAAATTGCAGATTTGTTTTCATATACAAAGGTATCTCTACAGGCTGGATTTCTCAAAGAGGATCCAGATACGCAGGTTAAATTTGAACTTCGTCCTGTCCTATTACCCCAGGACTATTTTATTGATTCTGTAGACTCGTACAACGACGGCCTACTTACCTTTACGATTGATGCCAATTTGTATGAAAAAATAAAGTTTATTTCAGCAAAAAGCAATGTGCATAGCTTTTCAGTGCTTCTGGCGGCATACATGTATCTTCTTTCTGACATTTCACAGGAGGGAGAGGTGTCCGTTGCGGCCCTTAGCGATGATAGAAATTCGCTTTTGTTTCCGGAAGTGAATATTCATGATGCACAAACTATGGAAAGTCTCTTTCAGATGGTGGATCTGCAATGTGTAGATAACAGTGTGAAGGGAGCCTATCCGATTCAACAGATGCGAAGAGAGATACTGACAAAAGGTGGTAGAGAGTTGTATTCGTTGGTGTGTAATGAAAATGCACCAATGAATGTGGTTCGAAGCATTTTTGATATTGTCATGGAGGTGATGGAAGAAGGAGAAGGTCTGAGAGTAGGCTGCCAGTACAATGCCGGGAGGTTAAAAGCAGATAAGGTAGAAATTTTGCTTACTGCATATATAAAGCTGTTAAAAATTATTACACAATAAATGTATTTTATGGAAGGGGTTATTGATTATGAAAAAGCTAGCATTACTTTTTACAGGACAGGGCTCCCAATTTGTAGGTATGGGAAAAAGTCTCTATGACAATTTTGCTGTTGCAAAACAGGTTTTTGAAGAAGCAAATGATGCCCTAAAATTCGATTTGAAAAAATTATGCTTTGAAGGCGATATTAAGGAGTTGACAAAAACAGAAAATACACAACCCGCTATATTGACTGTTAGCGTTGCTGCCTTTCGAGGGTTCATGGAGGAAATAGGGGCTGAGCCATCCTTCCTTGCAGGCCATAGCCTTGGTGAAATTTCTGCATTGACCTGCTCTGGTGCAATGAAGTTCAGTGACGCTGTCAGTGCTGTAAAGCAGAGAGGGAAATTTATGCAGGAAGCTGTTGCCATAGGAGAAGGTGCAATGTCTGCTATTACTGGTATAGATATACAGAAGATTAAGCAGGAGTGTGAAAGAATATCGACAGCTGGAAATATTGTTGTTATATCAAATCTAAACGCACCAGACCAAATTGTTATCTCCGGCCATAAAGGCTCGGTGAAGGCTGTGGGAGATGTATTGAGCGAGATGGGTGCAAATGTGATACCTTTGAAGGTAAGCGCTCCCTTTCACAGTCCACTGATGCAAATGGCGGCTGATAGGTTCAAGGAGGAGCTTTTAAAATATGAATATGGTTCCATGAATTACCCGGTAATATCTAATGTTACAGCAGAGCCCTATGAAGGAACAGAAAAAATAGTGGATTATCTCACTAATCAAATAGTTAAGCCTGTTCAATGGATCAATTCTATGAAGTTTCTTGAAGAACAGGGAGTTGAGGTTGGAGTTGAAATCGGCATGAAGGTGGTGCTGAAAAATATGCTGAAAAAGAATTCTTCGGTGATTGAGGCTTACTCCTATGACAACCAGGACGATGTTGCTAAGCTAAAAAGTATTTATGTGCCTGAAATTGTGATTACAGGCAGGGACAAGCTTAGACTTATGACAAGATGTATGACTGTAGCTGTTTGCACAAGAAATACCAACTGGGATAATGATGAATATCAAAAAGGAGTCATAGAACCATATAGAAGGATTCAGAGCATGGTGGAGGAGCTGGAAAAAGCAGATAAGGAGCCCACATCAGAGCAAATGATGGAAGCCCTTGATATGCTTAAATCTGTATTTACAACAAAGAAAACCCCTATAACTGAACAAATTGAAAGGTTTAACCAGGTATTTGATGAAACCGGCACAAAAGAACTGTTCCCAGACTTTGAAATGCCTGCCTGAGATAATATCGTTACCTATGTCTTCAAAAGACGCCGACCTCTATAGGTCGGCACATTCTTGGTCAGGTGGAGTTCAGTCTCCACCTGACTCCCTGAGCGAAGCGAATTGACTTGTCAGAGGAGGTTGCTCAATGCCAGATAAGCTTCTGGATTTGAAGAAAATTAAATTAACTGAGATTTCTGAATCGGAAAAAATTAAAGTTGAGCATATATCAAATAGAGATATTGCCATTATTGGAATGGATGGCAGGTTTGGTAGTGCAGAAAACCCGGAGGAATTTTGGAAGGCGCTAGTAGCGGGAAAGGATTTTATCAGGCCTCTGCCGGAAGACCGTAAAGAGCGGATCATTTCGTTTTTGAAAAAACAAGCCTCATATAGTGATGACCAGAGATTTGCGGAAAATGCTTATATGAATGGTATTGACAGGTTTGACTATAACTTTTTCAATATATCACCCCGGGAAGCCGGGTTAATGGATCCAAACCAAAGAATTTTTCTTGAGGTTGTCTGGAAGGCTATTGAAGATTCCGGTTACTCAGGTCAATGTCTTCGTGGTACAAAGACCGGAATATTCGTTGGAGATGTTGGTAATTCCTTTCCTGATTATAAAACAATGATTTTTCTTGAGGACATAGAAAAATACAGTATGTCTATACCAGGTAACATAAACTCCATCATAGCCAGCAGGATATCCTATATATTAGATCTCAAAGGTCCGGCAGTAGCTGTGGATACCGCTTGCTCATCGTCATTAATAGCAGTGCATATGGCCTGTCAGTCACTAATGAGCGGAGAGTGTGACCTGGCTGTTGCCGGTGGCATCAACATTCGCTTGATGCCCCTGAAAAATGAATCTCCTGGTATTGGTATCAGAGCTGTAGATGAAAGGACAAGAGCCTTTGATGATAGTTCTGGCGGTACAGGTGGCGGAGAGGGGGCAGCCGCTGTGATACTCAAGCCATTATGTAAAGCTTTAAGTGATGGTGATAGTATTTATGCGGTAATTAAAGGAAGTGCGTCAAACCAGGATGGAAGCTCTATAGGAATAACCGCACCAAGCTCTTCTGCCCAGGAGGATGTAATAGTAGCAGCATGGAGAAATGCCGGGATTGAGCCAGAAACAATTTCTTATATAGAAACTCACGGTACAGGAACAAAGCTTGGAGACCCAATCGAAATTGAAGGTATTAGCCGGGCATTCAGAAACTTCACCCAAAAGAAGCAGTTTTGTTCAATAAGTGCACTGAAAACAAACGTTGGACATCTGGATAGTGCAGCAGGCATAGCAGGACTGGTAAAGGCTGTTTTAGCACTGAAAAACAGTCAAATACCGCCTATATTACATATTGAAAGGCCAAACCGAAAAATTCCTTTTGAAGAGTCTCCGGTATATATCAATGATGTGTTAACAGACTGGAACACCGGAGATGCTCCAAGAAGGTGTGGAGTAAGCTCTTTTGGACTAAGTGGTACCAATTGCCATATTATTTTAGAGGAAGCACCTTGTACCCCGGCTTTTGAAGAAGCGGTACAAGCACCTTATATATTTACACTTTCGGCTGCCAGCATGGATTCTTTTATAGCGCTGGTGGAATTATACATAAGTTATATTGAATGTAATGGGGAAGTAAGTATTGCTGATGTATGTAATACTGCAAACACTGGTAGAAGTCATCACAAATACAGGGCCGCTATCTTAACTGACAATAGGCAGGATCTGTTACAGAGGCTTGGTATACTTGCCCATCCTGATACCATTTCAGATATGGAGCAGGGCATATTTTTTGGAAGGCATGATATTGTATCTGAGCATAAAGCATTGAAAGAAGCATATGAAATCAATAACGATGAAAAAAGAAGGATGAGTGTAGATGCAAGGGAGCTTATAAGGGGTTTAGACCACAGTGGTTCTAATGACTATAGACAGACTCTTTGTAGATTGGCTGAGCTGTATGTTAAGGGCGCAGATATTGAATGGAAACAATTATATAGAGGAAAGCGTTATAAGAGGGTTCATCTGCCCACATACCCGTTTATTGGGGAGCAGTGTTGGTTTGCTGAGAACAGTGCTGCTGCAGAAAATGAGCCAATGTATCATTATATCAGCTGGAAGGAGTCAGAACTTGATTCACAGGCACCTTCCCTTGATAAAGAAGGGGATATTCTCGTTTTGAAGGACAGTAATGGCCTGGCAGATAAGCTCAAGGAGGAACTGTTTAAGGAAAATGAGAATATCATCGAGGTCAGTTTTGGAGCAGAGTATGTCAGGCAAGGTGAGAATGAATTCATAATTACAGGCAGTGAGGATGACTATAAAAGGCTTTTAGGAGAATTAAGCACAAGAAAGCTTACTTGGATTGTTCATTTATGTAGCACTTCAATACAGGCTGACACCAAAGAGGTGCAGGAGACGGAAAAGCGCTTGGAGTTAGGAGTTTACAGCATATTCCGTCTCTTGAGGGCTATTGTTGGAAATAGAATCAAAAGTCAGATAAACATAATGGCAGTTACCAGAAATATTGGATGTATAACAGGGGCACAGGGGGCTATTATACCTGAGAATGCTGCCATGGTTGGGCTTCTAAAGGTTATCAACCATGAGCATCCTGGATTAAGGTGCAGATGCTTCGATATCGGTAGTGGGCAGGATGCAGATTGCATTGTAAAAGAAATGAGATCCACCAGCAAGGCGGTAGTTAGTGCATTCAGAGAGAACAAAAGGTATGTGGAATATTTTGATAAGCTTGATGTTGACAGGCTGAGAAGGTCGAATTTCCCTGTTAGGGATACCGGTGCATATATCATTACAGGTGGAACCGGAGGTCTGGGGATAGAAGCGGCTGGTTGGCTGGCAAAAAAGAACAGAGTTCATCTTGTGCTGATTAGTCGAGGGAAATTTCCTGAGCGAGATAACTGGGATGCAGTTATTTCTGAAGGAGAACATAGGCTTGGAAGCAAAATAAGAAGTATAAGGGCCATTGAGGCGTCAGGATCCTATGTAGAGCTTGTAAGCGCAGATGTTACAGATGTGGAGGTCATGAGCAGGGAGTTGGAAAAAATCAGGATGAAACACGGCTGTATCAATGGGGTAATCCACTGTGCTGGTGTTGCTGGAGATGGGTTTATGTTCCTTAAGGATGAGGAAAAACTGAAGAAGGTTTTGCATCCAAAGATACATGGTACCCGGGTCATTGACCAATTAACTGCTGATGATGAGCTTGACTTCTTAATATTATATTCGTCAGTTACTTCCATTGCAGGTGCCCAAGGACAGGGTGACTATACCGCAGCCAATGCATTCTTGGACTCATTCAGTGATTATCGCAGCACCCTTGGACGAAGGACATTGGCTATCAATTGGCCAGCCTGGAAAGAAACAGGGATGGCGGTTGAATACGGTGTCGATATGGAGCATTCCATAATGAAACCGATTACTACAGAAAAAGCACTTGTCGCTATGGACATGCTGTTGGGAAGTGGCTGTACAAGGGCAGTGGTAGGCCAAATAAATTACCGAGAGCTTGAAAAAAGCCATGATATTGCAGGAATTGAGTTCTCAGAATGCATTCTGAGAGAGATGAAAAAGCGCACTGGACAGCAGCATGAACAGGGGCTAAACCATTCAGCCAGGAGCATTGTACAAATAAGCATAAGTGGTAATCAGGCAGGTAGCTATACAGATACACAAAGAAAGCTTGCTCATATCTGGGCAGAGCTCCTGGGATTGAGGGAAGTCAGCATATACAGCAGCTTTAGTGAGCTTGGGGGAGACTCCATTTTTGCAGCGCGAATGGCTAGGGAAATGCAAAGAGAATTCTCTGAGCTTGTTGACATAACAGATGTATTTTCTTATCCAACTATATTTGAGTTATCAGGTTATATTGACGGAAAGATCGACAAGGATTCAAGGAGTAAAGAATCTGATATTGATGATGTTCTGGGAAAATTAGAAAAAGGCGAATTATCTATTGATGAGGCCGCAGCTTTAATGGAAATGGCAGGTGAAAAGGAATGGAAACAGTAAAAAAATATATCTACTCTCAGTTGGCAAAAGGAAATATATCAAGAGATAATGCAAAGGCAATGTTGAGAGAAATTTTTGAGCATACAGGTGAGACCGCCAATTCTAAAGATGTTGCCATCGTCGGAATTGCTTGTAGATTTGCCGGTGCCAATAGCAGGGAGGAATATTGGAGGCTCCTGCGAGATGGCGTTTGTTCCATTAACCGATTTCCTGATAACAGGAGGATAGATACGGATGTCTTTTTACCAGATGCAGCCGTAGCTGCACAGGACCCATATATGTATGCGGGTTATCTGGATGAAATTGACCTGTTTGATAATACTCTTTTTAGAATACCACCCAAGGAAGCGGAATTAATGGATCCTGTCCAGCGGATATTTTTGGAGACTGCCTGGAAAGCAATAGAAGATGCAGGGCTGGGGGGTGACAGGCTTTATAATAGTAGAACTGGTGTATATGTAGGAAAAGACACAAGCTCAAAATTTGATTATAAGAGCATTATTACTAACACTGAAATGGAAGTTTCAACAGGGACTACAACAAGTATCTTGGCGGGAAGGCTTTCCTTCATCCTGAATTTGAAGGGCCCGGGAATTGTTATTGATACAGCATGCTCATCGAGTCTGGTTGCTCTTCACATAGCTTATCAATCAATTTTAAAGGGTGAAATAAGTCAGGCTATTGTTGGCGGTATCGCACTATTGCCCTTTCCTATCGGAGGTGGCGTAATAAGCTCTCCAAGTAACAGAGTCAGTTCCTTCGCCAAGGATGCAGATGGCACTGTGTGGGGCGAGGGCGCAGGGGTAATTGTACTAAAACCTCTTGCTAACGCAGTGAAGGCAAGAGATACAATTTATGCTGTGATAAAGGGAAGTGCTGTCAACAATGATGGGAGCTCCAATGGCCTAACTGCCCCCAGTGCAGAATCCCAAGCAGACGTCATAAAGGCTGCATGGAAGAATGCAGGAATAGAGCCGGAAACTATATCATACATAGAAGCCCATGGTACAGGTACAAAATTGGGAGACCCCATAGAAGCTAAAGGAATTACCTCAGCATTTCGTGATTTTTCAGAAAGAAGACAATTCTGTGGTCTGGGTTCAGTTAAAACAAATGTTGGTCATACAGTAGGAGCAGCGGGAATATCATCTGTAATCAAGATGGCATTGGCACTTAAAAATAAAGAGATACCGCCAAATCTTAATTTTGTTGAACCAAACCCATATATTGATCTTACACATTCGCCTGTCTATATTGTAGACCGTTTGATTCCATGGGATACAGGCGAGTATCCAAGAAGATGTGGTGTAAGCTCATTCGGATTCAGTGGGACTAATTGTCATGTTGTAATGGAAGAGGCACCTGAAAGCGAAGCTTTCGCCAATGAGCAACAAAGACGTCACATATTAACCTTATCTGCAAAATCAGAAAAAGCTCTCATTAGTTTAGTAAATGACTATGTTTCTTTTTTAGATCATCCTTCGGAAGCTTGTCTGGGTGATATTTGTAGTACAGCCAGTAAGGGCAGGGGACATTATCAATATAGACTGGCGATTTTATCAGAGAATATTCCTGAGCTAAAAGAGAAAATTGCAGCAGTTGCTACAACTGGTCTGCCAATTGAAAACGGATCTTTGGAGGGAATTTACTTTGGTAAGTATAGTATCGTTCTTAACAAGGAAAGTAAAAAGTGGTGGGAGATGTCGGAGGAAGAGAAGATTGCCCTTTCACATACAGCAAATCAATTGATTGATAAAGCCAATAATGAGGATATTATGGAGCAGCTGTGTAATCTATATATCAAAGGGGCGGACATCAATTGGGGAAGGATTTATGAGGATGGGAAATATGCAAATATTCCTCTTCCCGTATATAGCTTTGACCGTCGTCGATATTGGGTGGAAACTTATAGACCTTCGAATTCACAGGTGGCAGAAAGCCAGAAGATTAATCATCCGTTACTTGACCTATGTGTTTCAAGAAGCACCAATGAAGCAATATTTACAACGGAATTCAGCGTAAAGAAGCATTGGGTATTGAGTGAACATACTATTGCAGGTAAAAATGCAATTCCTGGTACTACTTATCTAGAGATGGCTGTTGCTGCAGGTAAGGAGTACTTTGGATGTGATGTCAATGGCTTGAATAACATTCAGTTTTATACACCGGCGGTTTGTCTTGAAAACCAAGTGAAGCAGGTTCAGCTTGTGTTTAAAAAACAGGGTGAAATAATGACTTTTTCGGTAGTTAGCCGGGGTACTGACGAAGAAATAGGAAGTAGTAACCAGACTGTCCACTGCACCGGCGAACTAACAGCGGGCAGCAGGGATTTTATACGCCAGCATGATATACAGAGCTTATCGGATAGCCTTGGAGATGAGGTTGAAATTGTGATGGCCAAAAACCCTATTATGGGCTTTGGGTCAAGATGGAGAGGCATTAGAAGGGCGAGACTCGGAGAAAATGAAGCTATGGTATACCTGGAGCTCTTGGACAGCGTCAAGTTGGATACTCAGAGCTTCACATTACATCCTTCATTACTGGATATTGCCACATCCATAGCAGCCTCATCTGTGCCTGGACATGGATTTTACCTGCCTTTTGGGTATGGTAGCGTCAAGATTTGCAATTCAATTCCTTCAAAATGCTACAGCTATATCAGATTATTGACAGCGGAATTGGATAGTGAGATTCTGAAGTTTAATGTAGAAATTTTTGATGAAAAGGGCCTTGTTGCAGTTGAGATTAAAGATTTTATTATGAAGAAGGTACATAATGTAAGAAAGACAATGAGGGAGCTTTCTGGCTCTGGCATAACGTATTTTAGACAGGAATGGGTGGCTGAAAAATCACTAACGTCAGGGTCAGTAACAGAAGCCGAGGTATTAAATACGTCTGATAGGAAGCCCGCCAGGATACTTGTCATTTGGAAGGATTCAGAGCTCTGTGAGAAGGTGACCAGGCAGATTAGAGATCTGGGCTGGGAGGTAGTAGAGGCTGAATTATGCAGCCGGCAGGAGGATTATATCAGCCTGCTTGAAGCGGCAGGGGAAATATCATCTATCCTCTTTTTAAGCAGCAATAAAACTATAGTAGATAGAGTATATCAGGATGATATTGAAACCGGGGAATTGTACAGTTTGTTTTTGTTGGCAGGAGCACTTGGTAAATATCCGCGGAAAAACAGAACAGGCTTATTCATAGCTACTCAAAATAGCTTTGAGGTGACGGGAAATGAAGTAGCTTTTAACCCTTTTGGTGCTGCTCTGTTTGCTCTTGGCAAAGTGATTTCTGAAGAAAACCCGAATATATACTGTAAAGGTATTGATTTAGATAACCCGGAAGAGATTGAAGCGATAATCAGAGAAATGGAAAACCCCCTGAATCATAAGATAATTGCTTACCGTCATGGAGAGAGATATATACCTGTAATAGGGAAAGCATCACCCGGAGAAAAGGTGGGGCAGGAACCGGAGATAAAAGAGGATGGATTCTACCTTGTTGCTGGAGGACTTGGAGGACTTGGTCTTGAGATATGCAAGTACCTTTCATCAAGGGGAAATGTACGACTTTCACTGGTTGGAAGAACCCAGCTACCTCCCCGTCAAGATTGGGAAGGTGTAATGCAAACTGAAGGGGATACCAGGATTGGGGGCAAGATTGCAGAAATAATGGAGCTGGAGAAAGAAGGCGCAGTTATTGAAGTGTTCAGTGCAGATATTTCAAAAATCGAGGAAATCCGTCCTGTGATTGAGGAGATGTGCAGTAAATATGGCAGACTAAATGGAATTATTAATTGTGCTGGTGTTGCCGGTAATGGCTTTATGTCCAAAAAGAATCCCCAGACCTTCAAAGAGGTAATCTTACCCAAGGTACAAGGGACCCTTGTACTTGACTATATATCGAAAAACCATGAGATGGATTTTATGATTCTGTTTTCATCTATTGAAGCATTGATTTCAAGTCCTGGACAGGGGGATTATGCATCAGCCAATGCATTCCTGAACGCCTTTGCTGTCTATCGAAGCAGGTTGGGTAAGAAAACTATTAGTATTGCCTGGCCGGCTTGGCAGGAAACGGGAATGGCTGTTGATAATGATGCCGTAAGTAATATGGGAATATCAAGAGCGTTGAGTAATGCCGAGGGTGTAAATATTTTTGAAGAAGCGTTGAGCTATGGACAAGCATGTATAATCCCTCTAAAGCTGAATTACGAGCATATTGATTTGAGCATGAAAGATAAGCTCCCCATCCTTCTATCGGAGGAGGTTTGGGCAGAAATCGAAGAATCAGCAAGGCGATATTTACCTAAAGGTGTTCAAAAGGAGTTAGATCCACAGAAGGCTTCTATATTAATAACAGGCAGAGATGAGGATGATTTTACCAGCTATGAGATCCGGATCGCAAAGATTTGGGCAAGCGTATTGGGGCTGGAGCAGATTGATGTTTTTGAAAGTCTGTATGATCTTGGCGGCGATTCAATCCATACAATCAAGGTTCTGAAATTATTGGAGGAGATGTTTACTGGTTTGGTGGATATTTCGGATATTTTTACTTATTCAACAGTTTCTGATCTGGCGGCACATATTGAGAGAAAAGAGCAGGACAGAAAAGAGCAGGAGGATACTGTTGATATGGATGAGGTTTTAAGAAAGCTTGCCAATAGTGAAATTAGTGCAGATGAGGCAGACAAGCTATTAAAGTGGGGGGATATGTAAATGGAAGCTGTTAGAAGGTTTATCTATAAGCAAGTCTCTGAGCAGAGACTTACCCAACAGGAAGCAAAGCGAATGCTGTTGGAGCTACAGGGAAAACAGGAGCAAACAGATGACGATATTGCAATTATTGGAATATCAGGACGTTTTGGAGGAGCTAGCAATCTCAATGAATACTGGCAAAACCTCAAGCACGGTGTATGTAGTATAGGAGAGTTTCCGAAGGAACGTCGAAAGGACATCGATCCTCTGTTTAGAAACCGGTTTTTCTCTATGTTTTATACGGGTACAGTTATTCCAGAGGGTACAGATCCTGGGATGCTTGATTTATATCATAGAGCAGCTTACTTAGATAAAATTGATGAATTTGATGCAGGTTTTTTTAATATACCTCCTAGGGAGGCAAAGTTTATTTCCCCTGTGCAAAGGGTTCTTTTAGAGACATCCTGGGAAGCGGTGGAGGATGCAGGTTATGGTGGGGATAAAATCACTAACTCCAATACAGGTGTTTTTGTAGGATTTGACAATACATCACTATCCTTTTACAAGTATGCAACAGTTCCGGACCCACTACATGAAACAGGTTCCTATTCGTCTATCCTTGCAAGCCGTATTTCATATCTGCTAAACCTAAGAGGACCGGCAGTAGTCATTGATACTGCCTGCTCCTCATCAATGGTAGCATTACATCTGGCATCACAGTCCCTGAAAAAAATGGAGTGTGATATGGCTATTGTTGGAGGTATTTATGTTTTATATTCCAATGTAAAGAGTCAGACCGACAGTATGTCTAATCTGAATAGAGTAACCTCCGAAGATGAGAGTGTCAGAGCCTTTGATAGAAATGCCAAAGGTACAGTTTGGAGCGAGGGATCAGGTACAGTTCTTATCAAGCCTCTGAGGAAGGCCATTTCTGATAGGGACAGTATCTATGCGGTGATTAAGGGAAGTGCTATTAATAATGACGGGTTTTCAAACGGCATTACTGCTCCCAATGCCGATGCTCAAGAAGAGGTCATCATAAGAGCGTGGAAGGAAGCGAAAATTGATCCTGCAGATATAAGCTATATTGAGGCCCATGGAACCGGCACCATTATCGGAGACCCAATCGAGATAAAGGGATTGACGAATGCCTTCAGACGCTTTACAAATAAACGTCAGTTCTGCGGAATAGGCTCGGTTAAGCCCAATATAGGTCATACAGTAGCTGTATCTGGATTGGCATCGATGTTTAAGGTTATTTTGGCTATGAAGCACAATGAAATCCCACCAAGCATTAACTTCGATGAAGCAAACCCTTTTATTGATTTTGCACAATCCCCACTCTATGTCAATGATAGACCAACAGAATGGAAAAAGGGTTCATCGCCTAGAATAGCTGGGATTAATGCCTTTGGGTTTAGCGGGACAAATTGCCACCTTGTGTTGAGTGAAGCGCCGAAGACCGAGGAGAAATCGGACAAATTAAATCAGGGAGCTAATATTTTTTCTGTTTCCGGTAGAAATGAACAGGCAGTCATGGAAGGGCTGCAAAGGTATTATAGTTATCTGGAAAATAATATGGAAACTGATATCGGAGATATTTGCTTTACTGCCGGCACAGGAAGAAGGCATTATTCAAACCGTATTGCTTTTGTTGTTAATGATACACATCAATTATTTGAAAAAATCGGTGTAGTCCTTGCTAACGGGCTTGAAGGCCTCAAACCGGAGGGAGTATTTTACGCACAGCACAAGGTAGTCGTTGCTAATAAAAAGCATAGGCAGACACATGAGATAACTGAAAAAGAAAAAAAGCAGCTTAGCGAGGCTGCACAAAGAGCTGTAGATACATGGATTGCTTCTGGGTATAACGAAGCAACCTGCCTAAATGATATATGCAGTTTATATATCAAAGGTGCTGTTGTACAATGGGAGGAGTTCTATGCAGGGCAGAACAGAAATAGAGTTCATCTTCCGGCATATCCTTTCCAACGAACCAGATATTGGGCCGATTTATTGGTGTCTGTAGATAAGGCTATAGGTGATGTTAAACCTGTTAGTGATGATATTGGTCCTCTGGTGGATAAGCTATTGAGTGACTCTATATACCAGGAAGTTTTTCAGACAGAATTCAATACAGAGCACCATTGGATACTGAAGGAGCACAAGGTGCTTGGAACCAGTGTGTTGCCGGGTACTGCCCATTTAGAGATGGTGATGGAAGCTTGCAGGAAGCATTACCATGAAAGGGCCCTGGAAATCTCCAATGTTGTGTTTATGACACCTCTAGCTGTTCCTGAATCCGAGCCCATTGAAGTCCAGCTTATAATAAAGAAGGAAAGAGATAGCATGGAGTTTGCCCTTGTCAGTAAGTCGAGTTCCGGAGATGGTGACAATGAGCAGTGGACAGTTCATACAGAGGGCAAGTTTACTGTCATTGATAATAAATCCACTGCAATCGATATATCTGAGATAAAGAGCAAGTGCCATACTAGTGTTGAAACAAACAAGAGAAAGATGAGCAATTTCACCTTTGGACCCAGATGGGACAACATTGCACATGTCCATTCTGGAGAAAGTGAAGATATGCTCCTGACCATGCAGCTACCAGAGACCTGTTTGTCAGACCTGGATTCTTATTTGCTACACCCGGCACTGCTGGACAATGCTGTTAATGGAGCAGCACAGAATATGAAGGACAGTGGTAAGGGGGGAATGTACCTTCCCCTTTCTTACAAAAGCATAAGGATTTATGAGAAGCTTCCTAGCCGGTTCTTCAGTTATGTAAAGAGAATATCTGATAGTGAACAAAATGTTGAGACCAAGTCTTATGATATTTTACTTGTAGACCTTGACGGCAGAATTCTTGCTGAAATCGAAGGCTATACCATAAAGAGGGTACATAAAGCAGAGCAGATGTTTAGAGCAGGATACGGGTATGAGATCGGATGGGTGGAGGAAGGCTTGGATCAAATACAAGCCAGTGATGTTGAAAAGGGTAATATTCTGGTATTTAGGGACAGGGGTGGTATTGCCGACAGCATAATTCAGAAAATGGATATACCACAAGACAAAATAATCCAGGTGGATATAGGAAAAGCCTATTCCAAGACAGAGAGAGGGTTTACGGTTCCATGCTGTGAGGAAGACTTTAACCGGCTGATTAAAGAGCTAGAGGAGCAAAAGCCCGAAAGAATTATGTATTTCTCAAGCGTGAGCAGTAATGCGGCTGAGGATGCAGAACAGCTTCTTGAGCGTATGGATAGCGGTATCCTGAGCCTTTTCTACTTAACAAAGGTACTTATAAAAAACAAGTATAATGATCCCATATCCATTGACATTTTTGCAGATTTTGCAAGGAGGGTAACAGAGGAAGAAAGCTACATCAATCCCATGGGAGCTGCGGCATTTGGCCTTGCAAAGGTTGCAGGACAGGAATATCCGCAATTGATATTCAAATGTATAGACATTGACAAAGATACGCCGATAGAATCTATGGTAAAGGAGTTGTATGCATCAAAGTATACCTTTGAAGTGGCCTTGCGCGGAGCAAGGAGATATATTCAGGAATTTAGAGAAATAAACCCTGATAACATAACTAGTACTGATGTGGAAATAAAGGACAACGGGGCATATATTATTACTGGAGGTCTTGGTAGTATTGGGCTAGAGGTTGCAAAGCATCTGGCTTCAAAAAACAAAGTTAACCTGGTTTTGATAAATCGCTCTCATTTTCCAAAAAGAGATGAATGGGATGAAGTGTTGGGAGCGGATCAAGACTCTTCTGCTCCCCAAAAAATCACTGCAATCAGAGCCATTGAGGAAAATGGTTCTAGTGTGGAGTGTATAAGCGGCGATATATCAGACTACAACTCATGCAAGAGCATAATTGATACAATAAAAGGAAAATATGGACGTATCAATGGAATTATTCATAGTGCAGGAGTTGCCGGTTCAGGATTTATGTTCAACAAAGAGAAGGATGCCTTCAAAAACGTAATATCTCCCAAAATACTTGGTACATGGGCTATTGATCACCTGACAAGAGATGAGGATATGGATTTCTTTATCATGTTTTCATCTATTGCTGCTGTATTAGGCGGAGCTGGTCAAGGTGATTATACAGCTGCCAATTCCTACATGGATGCTTATGCTCAATACTTAGATATCAACGGAAGGAAATCAGTTTCTATAAACTGGCCTGTATGGACACAGATTGGAATGGCTGTTGAACACGGCTTTGGGCAAGAGGGAAGTGGTATCTTCAAGCCTATTAGTGTAGACAATGCAATGTTTGTTCTTGACAGGATATTGGGAACCAATATAAACAACATAATACCAGCTGAGTTGAACTATGAAATAGTCGCTTCATCAATTGACCACTTTCCCATTCGCCTGTCTGGCAAGCTAAAAAAAATTTTACAGCGCAAAACCAGGAAGGCTGACTCAATAGCTCAGAAAAGCAAGCATCTGCCTGCTGACTTCAAGGTAGAAATAAAGGGTATGGATAACGATTGCATCAGTCCTGTAAAAGAAAAGCTGGCAGATATCTGGGGCAGGATTTTGGAAATCAGGGAAATTGATATATATGAGAATTTCTACAGTTTGGGCGGGGATTCGTTATTGGCAGCACAGCTGATGAAGGAGCTAGATAAGGAATACCCAGGGGTTGTAAATATTGCAGACATTTTCACATATTCCTCCATTGTTCAGCTGGGTGATTACATAGAAAAAGCCACTAGCGGTCAATATGATCCGGTCACAGAAACAACCGCCCCGGATACTGAAGCTGATGAGGTGCTCAAAGAGATGTTGAATAAAATAGAAGCAGGAGAATCCAGTGTCGAAAATGCACTAGATATATTAGAAGAAATTAAATGATAAAGCCCAACAAAATCAATAGAGTAGGTGGGATGAGATGATACCTTCATTTGATATAAACAGATATGTACTGGAGCAGTTGAAAGGCGGAAACATCAGTAAAGATGCAGCTTTTACCATACTTAAGAACACCAAGAAGGACAAAGTGGTAACCAATGGCGATATTGCGGTTATTGGAATGGCCTGCAGACTTCCAGGAGCTCAAGATGTGGATGAGTACTGGAACAATATAATTGGTGGTGCCAACTGTATTGGTGATTTTCCAGTCTCAAGGCAGAAAGATATAGAGCCCATCGTCGGAACTAAGGCAGGAAAAAAAAGTAAGAATTACTACTTTAGCGCAGGCTATTTGGAAGATATAGACAAGTTCGATGCGGCATTTTTTAGGATACCTCCTAAGGAAGTCAGGTTGATGGACCCTTATCAGAGGCTTCTGCTGGAAACTACATGGGATTCCATTGAAGATTCCGGATATGGCGGAGATTCTCTATCTGGTTCAAACACCGGAGTATATATAGGAGCAGATCACTCCTTTAGAGTATTGCTGCCGTCCTACTCACAGCTAAACAATGAGAGTTCTGAAATGCTGAGTATGATAGGATCCTGGACCAGTATCCTTGCCAGCAGGGTATCATATTCCTTTAATCTCAAGGGGCCGGGGGTAGTTGTGGATACAGCCTGCTCCTCGGGTTTTGTCGCCATGCATATGGCTTGCAGAGCCCTAAAGGCAGGAGAATGTAACATGGCTATTGCAGGTGGTATAAACCTGCTCATGCTTCCCCTAAAAAACAGTATTTTTAAAACGGTTGAGTCTTATGAAGGGATAGTAAGAACCTTTGACAAACACGCCGAAGGGACAACATGGGCTGAGGGGGTTGGTACCCTCGTGCTTAAACCGCTGAATAAAGCAATCCAGGACAGGGACAATATCTATGCGGTAATCAAAGGAAGTGCAATTAATAATGATGGCTCCTCAAATGGCATAACGGCTCCAGATGCCCAGGCACAGACGGAGGTTATCACAAAGGCATGGCGCGATGCACAAATTAATCCAGAAACCATTTCATATGTGGAATCCCACGGAACGGGCACTGTTTTGGGCGATCCTATTGAGATTAGCGGGCTCACTGCTGCCTTTAGAAGGTTTACCAACAAGAAACAATTTTGTGCAATAGGTACGGTTAAAACAAACATTGGACATACAGTGTCAGTCTCAGGAATTGCGGCAGCCATAAAAATAATTAAGGCCTTTAAGCATAATAAGCTGCCGGCAACATTGAATTTCATTGAGCCGAATTCATATATTAATTTTATAGAATCCCCTTTATATGTAGGTTCTAGACATATGAACTGGCCTAAAACTGATACTCCGAGAAGAGTTGGCATAAGCGCCTTTGGATTTAGCGGAACAAATTGTCACATGGTTTTTGAAGAGCCTCCTGAAAGTAGCACTGAGCCAGAGGATGTACAAGGTCAGTATCTTTTCTTACTTTCAGCAAAAAGTGAAGCTTCACTAAAGGGGATTATAGAAAAATATCACAGTTTATTTCAAAGCGGTAAGCAGCTTGCGTTAAGAGATATATGCTACACTCTTGCAACTGGGAGAGGACATTACAGCTACAGATTGGCGATATCCTGCAGTAATGTGGAGGAGTTGGCTGAAAGGATAAAACTTTTGTCAGAGACATTTCCTGAAAATGCTGATATGTCGGGCATTTATTTTGGATATCACAGGCTGGTACCGCAAAATAAAGCAAAAAAGCAGGAAAATGAGATAACCGAGGGTGAAAGAGTGAGGCTTAGCAATGATGCAGCTTGTATATTGAAACAGTATCTAAACCCTGAAGAAACTGAAGCTCAAATGATTGATGAGTTGGCCCGGTATTATGTGAAGGGTGCAGATGTACAGTGGGCGGATTTGTATGAAGGAACCAGTGCATTAAGGCTTAGCCTGCCGACCTATTCATATGAATATAGGAGATATTGGAGTGACAAACCAAAGAAAATGGGTAGTAGGACTACTACTACAAAGCCTTCAATTCCTTGCCATGAAATTTTTTGGAAGCCAGAGGAGCTGAAGGATGTAACTGTTCAACCAATTTCTTGTGTTCTGGTTATCAATAATGAGGACTCCAGAGCTAATGAGATTATTGAAAGGCTTGCCCGTGAGGGCATTAGTGTAATACAGGCTAGTATTGGTGATGGGTTTTCAAAAGTATGTGGTGAAAAATTTGTGATAGATGGCAGTGAAGATAGTTATATTAAGTTATTCAGCCAATTGGAGAGTGTCGGACTTGAATGTATTATTCATATGGCAACACTTAACCATGGAGAGGAGATTCAAACATCAGAAGAACTGGACAGAGCTCTTGGATACGGTGTCTATTCTCTGCTCCATATGGCAAAAGCTCTGAAGCATTCCAAATACAACAGAAATATTGATATAGTTTTAGTCTCAGAGTACACTAATGAAATAATTGGTACTGAGCCCTGTGTCATTCCTGAAAATGCGGCGTTTTTTGGACTGGCGAAGGGTGTATTCATAGAGAACTCCGACCTGCGGTGCCGGTGTATTGATATGGATTATGATACAAGTTGGGAGATACTATTCAAGGAAATCCAGGCCGGCCATACTGATTTTTCTGTAGCCTTTAGAAACGACAGCAGATATGTGGAGACCATCCGGGAAAAGGATGTTTCTTCTCTTAAGAATGATGCCCTCGATATCGCGGAAGGTAGTGTGTGTGTGGTTACGGGAGGCATGGGTGGTCTGGGACTTGAGCTGGCTAAGTTTATATCTAGGTATCAAAAAATGAAATTCGCCATGATTAACCGATCTGTAATGCCAGAACGTAATTTATGGAATGAGATTCTGAATTCTGGTATGGATAAGGGATTATGCAAAAAAATACTAGCGGTAAGGGAAGTAGAAGCAAATGGCTCAGCTGTACATTTGTACACAGCAGATATATCATCTGCGGAGCAGATGGAGGCTTTAACAAAAAGAATAAGAAATGAGTTAGGCAGAATTGCAGGTATTTTCCATTGTGCAGGAGTAATAAGACCAAATTTGCTAATAAACAAGACTGATAGTGAATTTGCCGGGGTTTTAGCTTCAAAGGTACAGGGTACATGTATTCTAGATAAAGCTACAAGAGCAGATAAACCAGACTACATGATATTGTTTTCGTCAGTTTCCTCTTTGTTTGGGTTTCCTGGGCATAGCGATTATGCAACGGCAAATTCATATCTGGATGCATATTCTACATATAGAAATAGAAAAGGACTACAGACTGTGTGTATAAACTGGCCGGTATGGCGTGAAGCAGGAATGGCCCTGGATAGTACCGCCAGTATGGATGGCGCCTTTAGGTCTATTTCATCTGAAGAAGCCCTGGGTATGTTAATCAATATTATGAGTAAGTCAGTTAATAGAATTGCAGTCGGCGAAATCAACTATAAAAACGCATTTATTCTAAGTAATTTCTTAAAGACTATAAGGCTCTCATCTGAAATAAGGCTAAAAATAAACAAAGAAATTAATAAGGCAGAAAGCAAAGAAATCGAGGTAAAACCTACAATAGAAAAGCCTAAGGTCAAAATTGGGGGGAGGGAGAAGAAAGGTAATAGTGAGATAGAAGAAAAATTGATGATAATCTGGGAATCTGTACTTGGCATGGATACAATTGATGTATATGACAACTTCCATGACATGGGAGTGGAGTCTATTATGGCAGCTAACTTGCTTAAGGCACTTGAAGATGAGTACCCGGGGATTATTAGTGTTACTGACTTGTTTTCTTATCCTACAATTGCTCAGATGGCTGAATACATAGCAGGAAAAGTTAGTTTAGAGTCTTCATGCCAGGAATCAAAGGCTGTGAGTGATCGAGGCAAGTTGTCTGAAGATAAGTTATCTGTACTAATAAAGGAATTAAAAAATAATCAATCCGACATGGAAGCAGTCTTGGATATGATAGATGAAGTGAGGTTTTTACAGGATGAATAGTATTAGAGAATTTAACAGGTTTATACTAGAGCAGGTTAGTGATGGCAGAATCGATGAAAATACTGCACTAAGCATAATAATGAGGATACAGAAGCTTCAGGAAAAAAAGCCATCTGATATTGCTATCATTGGAATGGAATGCAGGTTTGCTGGTGCAGATAACAAATATGAGTTTTGGGATAGTCTGATGAAAGGTATTCATTGTAGTAAAAGCTTTCCCAAAGGTCGTGCCAAGGACATTGGACGTAAGGCTGTGAAACAAGGTTTGTCTGAAGCAAGAGGAGGATTTCTTGACGAGATAGATATGTTTGACCTATCCTTTTTTAGAATATCACCAAATGAAGCCATGATGCTGGATCCATTTCAGAGAGTATTTCTGGAGGTAGCCTACAGTGCAATAGAAGATGCGGGGTACGGCGGGAGAAAAATAGCTAATACCAGGACTGGTGTATATGCAGGAGTTGATACCAGTAATAAGGGTTTGTACACGGCGCTGGCCGGAGACAATGGCTTCCTGACACTTACAGGTTCCATGAATAGCCTTGTAGCAAGCCGCCTGTCTTACATTTTCAATCTGCGGGGACCATCTATGACTATTGATTCAGCGTGTTCATCAGGTATGGTTGCTTTGCATGAGGCATGTATGGCATTGAAAAATGATGATTGTGATATGGCTGTTGCCGGTGGAGTTAATCTGGTTATTGATCCCGGTGTCGTAGGGCCTACATCGGCTATAACATCCTTTGATGGGGCGACGAGATCCTTCGACAAGAATTGTGCTGGATTTTCGTGGGGAGAAGGAGCCGGCGTTGTAGTGCTAAAGTCTTATGAAAAGGCTGTTAGAGACGGAGACAATATTTATGCTGTTATAAAAGGAAGCGCTATCAATAACGATGGCGCATCAAACGGTATTACTGCTCCAAATCCAGAAGCACAAACGGAGGTTATTCTGAAAGCATGGAAAGATGCAGGTGTTCATCCGGAAACTCTTTCCTATGTTGAAGCTCATGGAACAGGCACTGTCCTAGGAGACCCCATTGAGATTAGAGGAATTACGGATGCCTTCGCAAAATTCACTGATAAACGACAATTTTGCGGTATAGGGTCGGTAAAAACAAATATTGGTCATTCAATTGGTGCTGCTGGGATTGCATCGTTGATTAAGATTGTTATGAGCTTAAAGCATTGTGTGATACCTGCGACTATCAATTTTATCAATCCAAATACCAGCATTGACTTTCCGCTTTCACCTGTTTTTGTCAATACAAAACAAAGGAAATGGGAAATATCGGACAAGCCCAGGAGAGCAGGGATTAGTTGCTTTGGGGCCGGAGGAACAAACAGCCATGTCATTATTGAGGAGGTCAAAACAAATAATGAATTAAGAGTAGTAGAAGTCAATAATGGAACACCTAATCTTTTAACTATTTCAGCGAAATCTTTAAGTTCGTTTAGGCGTCTGGCGGAGTTGTATATAGTGTATTTGGATGATCAAAGGGATATCTGTGTACATGACATGTGTTATACGGCCAATACTGGAAGAGGTCATTATATGTACAGAGGGGCTGTTATCTTCAACGATTTGCAGGACTTGAAGCAAAAGCTGATTCATTTGTGTGAGTTATGCGAGACGGAATCGAATGAAACAAATATAGAGGATGTTTATTATGGTGAGCATAAAGTAATAAGAGCTACAAAAAAGACTAGGGCTAAAAATGAGATTACAGAAGGAGAGCGCCGTGAGCTGGGCCTAAAAGCTGCAAGCATATTGGAAGGTCATGTTAATGCTGATGGAGAGAGTAATTTATTTCTACGTGAAGCTTGTGAATTGTACGTGAAGGGAGCCGCTTTTGACTGGGATAATCTCTACAATGGTACAGGTTCGAGAAGAATAAGTCTCCCTACATATCCTTATGACAAGGTTAGGTGCTGGTTTGATACTTCTAGGATTACTGAAAAAGCACTTAGTGGAAATTTTGCCAATGTATATTACAAAACAAAGTGGGTTGAGGAGAATAGAATGCCCTCACTCCAAAATGACATTTCAGGTTCCATCATGGTAATTAAAGACCGTGGAGAGATGGGTACAAAGTTGACTGAGGCCTTCAGGAAAAAAGGAGTCACTGTTATTGAGGTGGAGGTCAAGGACAGCTACTCGAACCCCAGTGAACACTCATATACGATTTCCGGATCCAGAAGTGATTATGTAAGGCTTTTTGATGAAAACGTAAATAATAGCATTTCTAAGATTGTATATATGAGCACTGTAAATATTGAGAACGATGAAGCAAAAAATTGTGCTGATCTTGATGAAGCACTGAGATGGAGCTCTTATGGACTCTGGAACATTATATGTGCATTGTCCCAAAGCAGTCTTAGACAGAAGCTTGATATTGTTTTAATCGCCGATTATGCTAATGAAGTTACGGGGAATGAAAAGCTACTAAAGCCAGAAAATGCAACACTGTTTGGCTTTGGAAACGCTATCTTTTTTGAAAACCCCAACATAAGGTGCAGGTGTATTGATATTGATACAAACATAGGCATGGATACTCTAACTCAAGAAATCAAAGACGGTTATTCGGCTTACCTTATAGCCTACAGAAATAATAAAAGGTATATAGAGCTATTGGAACAGGCCGATTTATCAAAGGAGGGAAAAGGCAACTTTAAAGTATCCAAGGACAACATTTATATAATTACTGGTGGAGCAGGGGGTATTGGCCTGGAAATAGGCAAAACTCTGGCTGAAAAGGAAAAAGTTAATATAGTGCTCATAGGAAAATCATTTCTACCTGAAAGTGAAAAGTGGGATGAAATAATAAATTTAGGCCGAGATACTGTCTTGTGCAACAAATTGAAGGGAATTAGAGATATTCAGTCAAAAGGGTCAAACGTAGTCTACTATAGCGCTGACATTTCTGAATATGAACAAATAAGCGAAGTAATCACAGATGTCAGGAAAAAACTTGGAAGAATAGCCGGTGTATTCCATTGTGCCGGTGTTGCTGGTGAAAAGATTACAATCAATAAACAGAGGGACTCAATAAAAGCAGTTCTATCGCCAAAGGTACAAGGTACCTGGCTGATAGATCACCTTACCAGAGAAGATGCACCGGATTTCTTTGTTATGTGCTCATCCATCGCTACATTAATTCCCAATATAGGACAGGCGGATTATATGGCAGCAAACTCCTATATAGATGCATATGTGCAATACAGGAATAGGTTCGATAGTAACACACTTGTTGTGAACTGGCCTTTGTGGAAGGAAACAGGTATGGCTGTCAACATGGGAGTTGATGAAAGATACGACCCCAGCAAGGCGATTACTTCAAAAGAAGGTATTCAAAGACTGGAAGAGATTTTGGGTACAGATATGAGTAGAGTCATTTTGTTTGAGCCTAATTCAAATTCAAAGACACCTATGATAATTGAAAATCTCCCAATAAAGCTTAGTAATGATATTTTGGAGATGTTTAAAAAGCTGATGCCTGAACAAAGCGTACAGAACGTCCAGGAGAAAAAGATAAGCCTTAAGGAAAGTGAGGGTTACAGTTATACAGAAACAGAACTGCAGGTGGCCTCTATATGGTGTGAGGTATTAGGTATTTCTCAGGTAAGTGTGGATGACATATTTTCTGATCTCGGCGGTGATTCTATCCAGGCAATAAAGGTGGCAAATATGGTCAGCAAGATAAAGGGCTGCGAAATAAATGCGGGAGATGTATTTGAACACCTCACTGTATACGAGTTTTCCAAACATATTGATGAGCAAGCAAGCACGAATACTGACAATGTTGTTATAACAGACAGCTGTATAGAGCAGGATGAGGACAGAGAATATGCACTTTCAAACTCACAAGAGAGATTGTGGTTCCTTCAAAAATATGATCCAGACCTTGTAGCATATAATATGTCATTACATCACATATTCGACTTTGAGATTAATGTTGAGATACTCACCAAGGGAATGGAGCTTATCTTAAGAAGACACCCCTCCTTACGGACTATTTTTGTAGAGACGGATGGAATACCAAAGCAGGTTATTCTATCCCAACCAGATTTTAATATTGAGACGGTTGACCTTTCAGACTGTGATGATGCAATGGAACAGTTGAAGGACCTGATCGAGAAGGAGAACAGGAAGCCTTCTGACCTAAGTAAGCTTTTGCTGAGAATGAAGCATTTTAAGCTCAATAACAACAAGAATTGCATTTATTTCAACATACACCATATTATTGTTGACGGAATCAGTATGGGCATCATTGAAGGAGAGCTATACCATGTGCTCACTGCCTTTAAGAGCGGCTCACAGATATCTCTGCCTCCTATACAAACCAACTATATAGATTTCATGCTGGAACAGAAAAAATGGTTGGAATCACCAAAATCTGTTGGCCAGGAAGAATACTGGATGAATGAGTTGGCATTACCATTGCCAATTTTAAACCTGCCAACTGACTTTAAAAGACCAGAAAGTAAAACCTATAATGGTGATTATGTTGTTATCACGATTAACAATAACCTTGTAGAGAGGCTGAATGGATTGGCCAGGGAAGCTGGTTGCACAATGAATATTTTGCTGCTGGCAATGTACTTTACACTGCTTCATAAAATCACCTGTGATAATGATATAATCGTTAGTATTCCAATTACTCAAAGAGATAACGAAGAGCTTGAGCTTGTTGTAGGTCTTTTGATTAATACTATATGTATCAGGTGTAATATTGAGGATACAGCCACTTTCAAGGATCTGCTTTTACATGTAAAGGACAAATCCTTAAAGGGCTACAATAATGCCAAATATCCATTTGATCTTATTGTATCAAAGCTAAATCCTGAGAGGGATAGAAGCAGAACACCTATATGTTCTACATTGTTCCAGCGTTTTAACAACCTTACCATGGATAGTGAAATTGGAAGCATGATGGACATAAGCCTCCAGTGCATGGAAACGGAGGGCATAATTGAAGCAAGATTTGGTTTTAATACAGATTTGTTTAAAAAATCTACAGTAGAAAGGTTCGGAGGATATTTTCTTGAAATTATAAGTCGGGTGTTGGAAAATTCCGACACAACCATTGCTGAGCTAGATATGCTATCCAGGGCTGAAAAAGATAAGCTCCTGGTAGAGTTCAACAAAACCCGGCTTGATTATCCTAGAGGTCTGACAATCAATGAGGCTATTGAGTCGCAGGCTGAGGAGTTACCTGAACAGGTTGCCCTGGTATTCCATGACCAGACCCTTACATATCGTGAATTTAATGCAAAAGCAAATATGCTTGCACACCGGCTAAGAGAAGAGGGGGTTGGAGAAGGCAGTATAGTTGGCATAATGACAGGACGCTCTCTTGAAATGATGGTTGGTATCTTAGGAATATTAAAGACAGGAGGAGCTTATCTGCCTTTGGATCCTGAATACCCTGCTGATAGGATACAGTACATGCTGGAGGACAGTAAAGCCTGTGTTCTTATAGCGCAAAAGAATATAGATGATAATGTTGTGTTTGAGGGTAAAAGAATTTATGTTGATTTAGAATCATTTCAGGAGTATGAGGAAAAGAATCTCCCTGTAATTCATAGTGGTGAAAGTCCAGCTTATGTCATTTATACATCAGGGTCCACAGGAAAACCAAAGGGAGTAGTAGTACAGCATAGATCAATATATAATTTTATACTGGGTATGAGGGAAATATGTGCGTTTTCACGGGATATGGCATGCTTATGTATCACTACAATGTCTTTCGATATTTTTGCTTTAGAATCCCTGTTGCCTTTTACAATAGGAATGAAGGTGGTCATTGCTGATGAAAAACAGCAGCTTGATCCGGTGGCTCTTAGTCAAATAGTTTCTAAACATAATGTAGATATTATACAAACCACGCCGTCCAGGATGCAGCTGCTTTTGGGATATGAAGCCAGCAGAACGATTTTACAGCAGGCTCAGTACATACTTGTTGGGGGAGAGGCTTTCCCTCCTGCTCTTCTGGAGGATCTGAAAAAAGTCACCCAATCCAGAATAGTAAACATGTATGGCCCGACAGAGACTACAGTATGGTCAACATACAAAGAGCTGACCCATGAAAATGAGATTAGTATTGGAAGACCTATTGCAAATACTCGTATTTATATCCTTGACAAGCATGGAAATATTCAACCGGAGGGCGTTGCAGGGGAGCTATGTATCGGAGGCGATGGTGTTGCAATGGGCTATCATAATCGGCCGGAGTTAACTGCTGAGAAGTTTGTCGATCTGCCCTTTGAGACTGAAAGTAAGGTGTACAAGACAGGAGATCTTGCTAAGTGGCTGCCCGACGGTAATATTGCATATCTGGGAAGGATGGATAATCAGGAAAAAATCAGAGGGTACAGGATAGAGATGGGTGAAATAGAAAGCTGTTTGCTAAAGCACGAGGAGGTCAAAGAATCGGTAGTTTCAGTGTGTGTAGATGCGAACGGCATTAAGAACCTTTGCGCATATTATGTATCTGATAGGGAGTTGACAGTAAATGAATTAAAAGAGCATTTACAAAAGGAATTGCCAGACTATATGGTGCCATCCTTCTTTACAAAACTAGAGAGCTTACCAAAGACATCAAATGGCAAGGTGAACCGTAAAGCTTTACCTGAGCCTTCCGAGAATATTAATACCGGAGTAGAATATAAAGCACCATCAAACGAACTGGAGCAAGAGCTTTTTGATGTATGGCAGGAGGTTCTTGGTAATCAGAGAATAGGAGTCGATCATAGCTTCTTTGATGTAGGGGGCAACTCCATGATGCTGGTTAAGCTTCATGCTGCTCTGGATGACAAATATCCTGGTAAGATAAATATTCCAGTTCTATTTAATTATTCAACCATATCCAAGCTTGCTGAGTTTCTTTCCACACAGGAGGAGCTAGTTCCTGAAGCAAGTAATGATGATGAATCTTTGGAAGATGAGATATATAGTATGTTTGATGAAATAGAGAAAGGTAGTATTGGTGTTGACGATGTTGTTCAGAAGCTAGTATCGGAGGGTGGTAAATAGATATGGAGAAGCTGTACAAGATAATTGTAGAGAATACGACAAACGGCGGGATTGAAAAAAAGGTAGCTGTCGAACTGTTGAAAACCATTAAGAGGGGTGATATTAGAGCTAAAGATGATATTGCAATTATCGGAGTAGCTGTAAGGTTTCCAATGGCTGAGAATTCGAATGATTTCTGGACCAATATTGCCAGCAAGACAGATTGTATAAGCAAGATTCCAGAAGATAGACTCACTGACTTGCTGGGTTATTTTAGGCATAAAAAGATAGATACAAGAAATATTGAATTTATTGAGCAAGGATACATAAACAATATTAACAAATTTGACTACCATTATTTCAACATATCACCTAAGGAAGCTAGCTTAATGGACCCATATCAAAGAGTTTTCCTGGAAACTGCAATGGAAGCTATTGAGGATGGTGGTTATGGAGGGAACAGGTTAAAGGGCTCAAGAACAGGAGTGTATGTTGGTAGCTCAAGTGACTTTGAACGCATAGATTATTTATCGTTGGTTATGGGTACCGAACCATCGAAGTTTTCAATAGCTGCACCAGGAAATATCAAGTCTATAGTTGCAGGAAGAGTATCTTATTTATTTGACCTAAAGGGGCCGGCAGTAGTTTTCAATACCGCATGCTCCTCCTCATTGGTTGCATTATACTATGCATGCCAGGGCTTACAGAATGGTGAATGTAATATGGCTATTGCAGGCGGTATCAAAATAATGTACTCGCCTACTAAGGAAAAGGGAAAGGTTGGTGTTGAGTCTTCCACCTACCGAGCAAGGACATTTGACAATAATTCAGATGGAACTTCTGTTGGAGAGGGGTCAGGTGTTGTTCTGCTCAAACCGCTAAAGAAGGCTATTGCAGATGGAGATAACATATATGCTGTTATAAAGGGCCTTGCTATTAATCAGGATGGTAGCTCAAATGGTATGACAGCACCAAAGCCTGAAGCTCAGGAGGAGGTTATAATCAGAGCCTGGAAGGATGCGGGCATAGATCCAAGGACAATACAGTATATAGAGGCACATGGCACGGCTACTAAGCTTGGGGATCCCATTGAAATAGATGGAATACAAAGGGCATTCCGTAAATTTACGTCTGACAGGCAGTTTTGTGCAATTAGTGCTGTTAAAACCAATATTGGCCACTTGGATGCTGCTGCAGGCATTGCCGGACTGGTTAAGGCTGTACTTGCTTTAAAGAATAAAAAGCTACCTCCTACTAACAACTTTAATTTACCAAATAGAGTTATTGATTTTAAAAACTCTCCTGTTTATGTTAACGATAAGCTAAGGGAGTGGAGAAGGGAAGCAACACCAAGAAGATGTGGTGTCAGCTCCTTTGGTATGAGCGGTACCAATTGTCATGTTGTACTGGAGGAAGCCTTGGATACAGATATCGTGTCCGTGAACAATCATGGGCTTCAGATTTTTACGATTTCTGCTAAGACACAAGAGTCGCTTAACATTATGCTTCAGAGATATGTGGAATTCCTTGATAATGCTGTAATGCCATCTGCCACAAGCTTTTGCTATACATCAAATATTGGCAGAGGACACTATGGTTATAGAATTATAGTTATTCTTGATAAGGATGAAGATATAAGAGAGAAAATAAAAGGTGTACACACAAAATCGACTTATATGGATGCGGAAAGAGGCATATTTTTTGGTATCAATAATGGCGCTAATGCGCTAACGATGGCAGTTAGTCAACAGGCAAACGAGAAGGTTAATCAATTTGTCACCCAGGGTAAAAAGCAGAGGGATATTTTGACTGATATATGTTCTCTGTATGTTAAAGGAGCTTATATTGACTGGGACAATTTCTATAAGGGTGAAAAAATTCGAAAAATAAGTATCCCAACCTATCCCTATACCAAAAAGAGATGCTGGGTTGAAATTCCCAGGAATGCGGAGGATGTGGGTTTCTTTAAAACTGTCTGGGAGCCAAGAGCCTTGCCGGATACCAAGCAATCTAACAGACATACTGATATTCTTATATTTGAGGATGCTAAGGGACTTGGTAGTGAAATACGGCGCAGCTATGAGGAGCAGGGGAATAATGTTATCAGTATTAGCTTTGGAGAGGAGTATGTAAAAACCAGCGAAGACAGATACTGCATTAGAAACATCCAGGAGGATTATACAACCCTACTAAATGAAATACCTCTTAATAACATTACACAGATTATCCACCTGGCAGCTGTTTCTCAAGGCAGTAAGGTTAACAGCTATGATGAATTGACATTTGAACTGCAAAATGGGGTCATGAGCTTATTCTACTTGACTAAGGCCCTGGCAGTGCATAACATAAAAAACCAAGTGGAGCTGGTGATTGTATCCAACTGTACGAATGGTGTAACAGAAAATGAAATACCCATCCATCCTGAACACTCTACAATGTACGGACTTGGAAAGGTTATAGGGCAGGAAAATAGAAACCTTTCCTGTAGATGCATAGATATTGATGAGCATACAAGTCACAACGCTCTCATACAGGAGTTGTCATCCTTCTCAGAAGAGTATGCCACAGCATATAGGGAGGGGAAAAGATATGTAGAGGGATTCTTGAGAATTGATATTGGTAATAAAGAAAAAGGAAGTCTTCCAATAAAGAAGAATGGCGTTTATGTAGTAACGGGAGGTGCAGGAGGCATCGGGCTAGAGTTAAGCAGTTATCTGGCATCCAAGGGGCCTGTGCAGCTGATTTTTATTAATCGCACGCCGGTGCCTGACCGTTCACAGTGGAAGGATCTTATAAAGAGTCGTGGTAATAAGTGGGGCAAAAGGCTAATTAAGATTAGCGGTATGGAGAAAAACGGGACAGAGGTTTCCTTCTACAGTGCCGACATAAGCGATTACTCCACAATGAAGGATGTCATGGAGGATATAATATCTAAATATGAAGGTATAAACGGTATTATCCATTGTGCTGGATTAGCTGGCGATGGGTTTATTCTCAAAAAGGATGAGGATGTTTTTAAGAGCGTTCTTTCTCCGAAAGTATACGGTGCGTGGGTGCTTGATGATCTTACAAAGGATCAGGAACTGGATTTTATGATTTATTGCTCCTCCATTGCATCTGTCTTCGGTGGCGCGGGGCAGGGTGATTATGCCGCAGCCAATTCGTATCTGGATGCTTTTAGTACATCAAGGAATAGAAACTGTAAAAAAACAATATCCATATGCTGGCCGGCATGGGAGGAGGTAGGGATGTATGCAGAAAGCACATCGCGAATGAAACCTATCATACAACCCCTTTCTATTGCGAATGCTATTGATATTTTTGACAAAATTGCAGGCACTAATCTTCCAAAAGTAGTTGTAGGAGACACAAACAGTACTGCCCTTCCCTTAAATTCATTTATAGATACAGGGAAACTGCTGAGTTACATAAATATAGACAATTCAATCGGCAGGGAAAAAGCCGACATGGTGCTGTCCGAAGCAAAGAAACCGGTAAGAAATGTAGTGCTGACTGGAAGAGAGAATGGCTATTATGATATGGAACGGGTTGTAGGACGCTTCTGGGGTGATGTACTGGGAATGGAAGAGATTCATGTGGACAGTGATTTCTTTGAGCTTGGAGGTAATTCTCTTATTGCACTTAACCTGGCATCAGACCTAAATGCCCATTGTAAGGTTGCCATAACGGTGACGGACATGTTCGAGTACCCAACAATAGCAAAGCTGGCAGCAGATATGTCA
>LSQX01213887.1_pt1 | contig 82003 bp, 71 predicted proteins | sample 654561 | NCBI WGS metagenome assembly LSQX01 (sample SAMN04489861, study PRJNA283612) | anaerobic digester metagenome | isolation source: 4 biogas reactors fed with cattle manure at either 37C or 55C with and... | place: Denmark: Kongens Lyngby | collected 2014
TGACCTACAATAACTTGACTCGGTCGCTGGGTCTTTGCTAGAGGGAGTTTGTACCCGATTATGCTAAACTGATTCCGTCATCGGGGCCCCCGGTGGTTGAATCAGGAAAGGAGCGGCTTGCCAGTGAAGCGACGCGGACCCAGGGTCATGCTCATTGTTCTTGTGACCGTTGCACTCTTGGCAGCTTTAATTCTGACGGCCCTTCCCGGAACAACGAGGTCCCGTATCGGCGATTATTTTGGGGGGATCTTCGACCCGCTCGTATCGAATTTCCAAAAGGGATTTTCACTGATAGGAGGTTATTTCGGGGCTGTCAGCGAGAATAGGAAACTGCATCGCCGGATCGAAGAACTGGAGGAGGAAAAAGCCGGCCTGAATATGCAAATTCTGCAAAACCTGAATAAAATCCGGGCCTACGAGGAATTGAAAGATGCCCTGAAACTGACGACTTCTTTTGAAGACAAGGATATTCATGGGGCGGCAGTCATTAACCGGGAACTGGGTCCGGCCTTTGATTTGATGAGAATCAAGGCGGGACGGGTACACGGGATTTCGCCCGGAGCCAACCAAACTCTTCCCGTCGTTGATCAGAACATGGCTCTGATCGGGCGCATTCACTCGTCGGAGCTGATGTCGAGCAAGGTGCTCCCCCTGCTCCACGAGGCCTTTGCTGTCAGCGCACAGGTGGAAGGCAGTTACCGGTCTTCTTTTCGCGTTCGCGGCGATCTTGAATGGCAGCAGCAGGGCATGTGCCTGGCGGACAATATTGCTGAGGGTATTCCCATTCGTGTGGGTGACCGGCTTGTCACTTCGGGTGAAAGCGGTATTTACCCTGAGGGAATTCTGATTGGAACCGTGGCGGAAATCATTCCGGATGCCAGTGGCAGCATAATGTCCTGCCTTGTGATACCGGCAGCTGATTTTGATGATCTTCGCTACGTGTTCGTATTGGCGGATCCAGATCATGAATCGTGAAGTGAATTTGGGAAGGCGCCTGGCTGTCTATGTGCCTGCCTTTATCATTTTGTCACTCCTGCAGCTTAGGATGTCCCTGGATACTGCTTTGCCCTTTCCTGACTTTCTTTTGATTTTCCCTTTGCTGGTCGCTTTGTGGACGCCGGGTTATGACAGTTTTTTCCTGGGTCTTGCAGCGGGATTTATCCGCGACTACGCAGCAGGAAGAGGCTATGGCCCGGGCATGCTGGCAGCTATGATTCTCAGTCTTTGCGCAAACGCTCTGGCGGGCAATGGCTGGAAAAACTTTGCCGTCCGGGGCGGGCTTCTTCTCCCGGGCGCAACAATGGTCCACGAGCTGACCATGGCCGTGTATGCCTGGCTGATTCCGCTCGATCAAAACCTTCCTTCATTCGGCACTGCCATCAAGGTGTCATTTTCCCAGCTGCCATTGAAGCTTGCGGCCAACATGGCGGGAGCGCTTGCGGTCACCGGATTTTTCAGCCTGGCCTTTTATGAAAGGCGGGCCGGCAAAGAAGCGGAGGGGCTGACGGGGATAGTCAGGGAGGTGGATCATGATTGATCAGGCTGGCAGACCTGAACCGGTGCAACCGTCCTTTCTGCCTGCAGCAACTGTCAGGAAGACAGAAGGGGACAGAACTTCCCTGCTCTTTCCCGGGGGCCGGAGGTTTGCCCTTCTGATCAGCATGGTTGTCGCAGCCCTCCTGATTATTCTGGTACGGACAGGGTCGCTTCAGCTCTTCGGCAGACACGACGCCTTCATTCCTGAAACGGTGGGAAAGATGAGCGAGATCACGCTTGAAGCGCCGCGAGGTGATATTGTGGACCGTAATGGGATACCGCTGGCTGTTTCCGATGCAGTTGACCGGGTTGAACTCGTCTCCACCCGGATGACCAACGAGCAATTGAACAGATTCTTGCTTGATTTGGCCATCCTTTTCGACGACTACCACAGCAGTTTTAACAGTCCTTTACTGAACTGGTTCGACCTGCCGCAGGAATACAGGGAAGAGAATCTTCTCAAGACCGAGGAATCGCTCCGGTTTGTATTCCGCCGGCCGGCTGACGAGATCAATTATTGGCAAACTGACAAGGATCTCTTCAACTTGATTGATCGCGACAAGGCAACCACGGAACGCCAGAAGCGCCGCATGGTCCGGGAAGACCCGGATGAGTTTTTCGACTTCCTGCTCTACGACTTCTTTCGGATTGAGCCGGACCGGGCTTCAGGCAGCAGACTTTATACCGATGGAGAGGCTTTCCTGATCATTCAGCTCCGCTATCTTCTTCTCGAAAACAACTGGCTCTTCGCCAGCCGCCGGCCTGTCACGCTGGCAGACGCAGTTCCGGAGGGGCTTTCGGCCAGACTCATCGAGCAAAACTATAAATACCCCGGCGTGGTTGTGACTAAACACTACAAGAGGCGCTACACCGAGAACAGCCGCTATCTTGGCCATGCACTCGGCTACATGGGCCGTATTTCATCGCCGGAATACAGCCGTTTGAAGTCGGCAGGCTATTCCATCAATGACTTGATTGGTAAAACGGGCGTCGAACAGGCAGCCGAACCTTATCTGCGTGGCGAGTCAGGGACGGCGACACTGGTTTCCTGGCACGGCGAGGGTTCAGCCAATCCGGTTACCTTCCCGGGGGAAACGTCTGTACGGCCCATGGCGGGGAAAGAAGTCAAACTCACCCTTGATCTGAACCTTCAGAAGGTAGCCCGTGAAGAGCTCGAGCGCAAAATCATGGAATTCCGGGGCGGCACACACAAGGACAGAAAGATGGAGGCGCCGGGCGGCTGTGTGATCGTCCTTGATGCCAGGACCGGCGCCGTACTGGCCAATGCCAATTACCCGGATTACGATCCAGCCGACTTTTTGCTGCAGGACAAGGACCCCGAGGCTGCGAAACGCGTGGCGGACCTGCTCAAAGATACCCGCTACCGTCCTCTCCTGAACAGGGGGATCTCGGAAGCCTACACGCCGGGATCGACATTCAAGCCTGTGACTGCCATGGCCGCACTGGAAGCCGGGGTCATCACACCCTACCGCAATGTATTGAAGTGCCGGGGTGTCCAGGAGATCGGCGGCTTTATCTGGCGCTGCTACGGATGGCATGGGGATATCGGACTGACCCGTGCCATCGTGACTTCCTGCAACCTGTACTTTTTCCAGATCGGGGTTGAGACGGGGATTGACCGGATCAGCGAACTGGCCCGGTCTCTGGGGCTGGGTGAGATGCCTGGCCTTGACATCTCCGGTGAAGCAGCTGGTGTGCGCCCTTCGCGGGAGGTCAAGAAACAGCTGAATGCCCTGGCTGAGGACCAGACATGGTTCATTGCCGATACCTGTCAGACTTCTATTGGCCAGTTTTACAACAGTTACAGCATGCTGCAGATGGCCAGGGCCATTGCCGGCCTTGCGACCAACCGGCTCCCTACACCCCACTTCATCAAGGAAATTACCTCCCCCGAAGGGGAAATTATCATCCCCGAGCAAATCGAATCGGTCGAGCTTGGACTTAATCCTCTTAATGTGTCCGCGCTTCGCGAAGGCATGGTTGGCCTGTCGAAGGAAATGAGCAACCGGACAGGAGTGCTCCTGCACGATTTTCCGGTTCGCGTGGCCTGCAAGACCGGAACAGCGGAATCCTATAATGAAAAAATGGAGCCCATCTCCAATTCTGTCTTTGTCTGTTACGCGCCGGCGGACGATCCTGAGATTGTCATCGCTCACGCCATATCGGACGGTGCCTACGGAGAGTACTCAGCAGATATCTCATACCGGATACTGTGTGAGTATTTCGGTGTCGAACCGGTCCACGCCCGGATGGGATCCTATGATGCCTATCGGGGCCGCTAGCTCTTGTGCTCCTGGCTGGCATCGTTTACAATAATGAACAGCGCTTCAGGTAAAGTGCATAGAATCGGGAAAGGGGATACGTCTGCGTTGCCGGCGTATCAGGGTATACGGCATGAAAATTGTACTGCTGTCTGATATGACCAGAAATGAATTGCTCGTAAACTTTTGCATTGCATATAAACAGATTTTGAGCAGGCATGATCTCATTTCGCCGCTTGGCACGGCCCGGCTTATCAAAGAAGCGACTTCGCTCCTGCCGGAAACCTATTCGTCAGATATTGACAGCATATACAGCCGACTGGCTTCGCTGGCCCTGTACAACGAAATTGATGCGGTCATCTGTTTGCGCGATCCGGCTCAAACCGCCACCGAATCCCAGCAGCGTCTTTTCCAGGCATGTGATGTGAACAGCATCCCCTTTGCGACCAACACGGCGACAGCCGAAATCCTGGTGCACGCAGTCAACCGGGGGGACCTTGACTGGCGCGAGCTCCTGCGTCAATGATGAGATGGCTGCCAATTACAAGTGAACTATCCTATTCCCCGGAAAGATTCCGCCGCTGCAATACTTTTTTGCTGACGCTTGCCGGTCAGTCAGTTCTCTTCGATCCTTCCATTTTGCCGGATTTAGTGCCGGGTTATGAAACTGTCAGGACCCTCTACGCAACACATGCACATTATGACCACATTGGCGCCATCAAGCTCTGGAAAGAAAAACTGCCCGCGGCTCACTTTGTCATGCATGCCGAAGATGAACCCATGCTGGGGGATGCGGTGGCCAATGCCTCCATTCTTTTTGGCCGGCCTTCCACCTTCTGCCGCCCCGACCTGATACTGGGGAACGATGACGAAAGGATCTTTGATGACCGCTTTGGTGTAAGGCTTGTCCACACACCCGGCCATACCATGGGTTCATCCTGCTTTTTGATTGCCAGACGAGACGGAAACCAATGGATTCCACAGGCCCTCCTTACAGGGGATACCCTGTTTGACTGCGGCTGGGGCCGGACAGACTTCGTGACAGGGAACGACCAGCTGATGCGCCGTTCACTGGAGGCCTTGTATCGTCTGCTGAAGGACTTGCCCGCCGATCTGCCCGTGTGTCCGGGGCATGGGGGGATTACCAATGCCTCCCAGGCATGCCGCTTTCTCCATAGCAGCGGCTTTTCCGGCTGATCCAAGAAGAAAACCCAAGGACAAAAAGGCCAAAGCCGACGGCCTGTGTCAGGAGCAGGCCGTCTTTGTCAGGCCAGTCCACGCCATGATAGGTGGCAAAGGAGGGGGACATGGGGTTTTCTCTTGAAGCCATGGTGGCGATTCCCTGCTGTCTGACCATTTTGGCTAATCTGACCGGCCTGGCCGGCCCTCTTGCTGTGAGCGTCAGGACGACAGGAAGCATTGCGGCCTATGCGGCCATGCGAAAAGAGGACAGCGGCTATACCTGCCGGCATTACACCGCAGAAGGTGCAGGGTCGGCCATTCCCGCCGTTGAGACATGTCCGCAAAAACTTGTTGAAGCACTTTCCCTGGCAAAAGATCTGGCAGGATATATCCGGCCAGGGGGGCATGGAGCGGCTCCTCCGTGATGCCACGCCAGCCCAAATCCCCCCCCGGGCTTAAAGCCGCCGGTTCAGTCAGCCTTGCCCTGTGCCTGGTGCTGCCTCTCATCATGGTTTTGTTCAGCAGCATTCTCTTGCATAGCAGGAGGACACGGGCCGAGGTCGACCTGGTCCGGGGAACGGCACTGACAGCCGAATCAATTCTCGCGCTTTATGACCGGGAGCTTTACCGGAAATTTGGCCTTTTCGCCTATGACTGCCTGTCAGCCGATCGCGCCTCCTCAACTTTGATAGGCCCCGGCAGCGATGTCCGTTACGGCTATACCCCGCAGGCACCTTTGAGCGATCCATCTGCCATCAGGCAGGGTATTGCGCGCCACATGACCATTCGGTCGGCGACCTCATTGATTGCTGAGGCGGTGGACAAATTCGGAAAGATTCGGGCACTGAAAAGGGACATACCGCTTGACGCCCTGGAAGATCTGATCCCCGGCGCAGCAGACAGCAGCTATGCGTCTGCTGACCCTGACCTGAGCTACGAGGACGAACCTGACTGGTTGGACCAATACCAGGCTTACATGGACGATGAGTTGCGTGCCGTTTACCAGAAAGGATTATCCCAGCTGGCGCCCGCCCTTCTTCCCGCTCCGGACGGGAAGATGGAATACTTGCATTACGACCCCTTTGACAACAGTGGGCTGGACCGCCTGGGAACCTTGGTCGATCATGCGCTTTTCGTAGTTCCCGACGGTTTCCTGGACCGAATCCTCCTCATGGAATACACCTTGTCTTATTTTTCGAATGGCGTTCCTTTTGTCGTCCGTGACGGGATCAGGATCGATGACAGGACGCCGGACGGCCGGGTGCTTGCATCTTTTTCAGCCCTGCGGGATCGCGAGGCTGAGGAGATCGCAACGGGCCTGGGCGGAAATGCAGGTTCATACGCCCTGACTCTTTTCATCAGCTCCATCCGCATGGTCATGCATTTTCTCCACGTATTGACGGATGAGTCGCTGCTGTCCATGTACGAAATTGCTGCCGGGGTTATCGCGACTGCTGTTGCGGCCATCACCCTTGGCGAGGTAGTCCTTCCCCCCGAGGCGGTGATGTGGGTGCTGGTGGCCGCAGCTGTCCTGGGTCAGGCGGCCCAGGATACCTTCCGCTTGCAGAGAGGTTATGAAGTAGACCTCTGGCCTGGAACCAGCTCAATCAACGTAGGCATGCGCTACCGCGACTACCTGCGCCTCCTGATTCTGGTGCAGCAGCCCGAGGTCATATCGGAAAGGATTGCCGTGGTGGTCGGCCGGCTTGTTCCCGGGCCTCATTATACGGAGGTGATATGCCATGGTGAATGGGAGGGTGTGAAGGTGACACATGCTGCCTCCTATCTTTCGCGGGAATATGCCCCCGCCTTGCCATGAAAAGCCTGAATGATAAAAGTGAGAAGGGTCGACTGCACGGGATGCTGTCCCTCGAGGCAGCTCTCATTTTTCCGGTCATCCTCACCCTGCTCCTTGTCTTCGTCGGGGCAATCCATGGTGAACAGGATGCCATGATCATTTCGCATGCGCTTGATCAGACCTCACGGGAAATCGCGCTCCTTTTGCCTCTGGCTGATTTGCTTGACAATATGGCTGAACCGCTTTCCGGAATCAGGGAGCTGATTCCGGACCGGACCTTGGCCGGCATGGTGGAGAGCGGCCTTTCCGACATTGCGGCAACCGTATTGGCATCACCTTTCATACTCCAGCGGGTTGATCACTGGGTCCGGGCCACGGCACACAGCCAGGGAAGAAGAGCGCCATCCGGAGCCAGGCGGCTTGCCATCGATTTTGACAAGGATCGGAGGACCATCTGGCTTTGCCTCTCATTTCAACAGAACGGATTTCTGGCCGGTCAAATAATTGAGGTCAAGTCACGGGTTCCTGTTTGGAATGCGCATCCGTTTTCTGAGGGGCCGGAAGAGGATGAGCAGTCTAAAGAAGGAATCTGGTCACTCCCCAATTTCGAACGGGGACAGGCCTTCAGAAGAATTTTTGGCGGCCATCTGCCGCACTTTTATCCGGTCATCGCCGGCTGGAACGGCCATGAAGCAGTCTCGATCAAGAGCATGGACTTGACCGCTCCCTCCTGGTCCTCGTCTGCAGCAGCCGGACGCCGTGTCAGGCAGCTGGTCGACCAGCTGGCTTCCTTTGAGGGAGCAGGGGGCGAAGGGCCCCTGCCCGGACAGATTCAATCAAGGAGGCTGATCCTGGTCATTCCAGACAATGAAATTGCCTGGAAGACATCCGAAACCCTTGGTCAATGGAGGTACCAGGCCAGCCTGGCCGGCGTTTCGCTCGATATCCGTGAATACGGCACCAGTCACGCCCATCAGTCTCCTGATTGGCCGGCAGGCGCACCTTAACTTAAAATAGAGTAAGATAAACAAGATATGACGATGGCCGGGATGAAATGAAATGAGTTTGATTGAAAGAGTAATCGGAACCTATTCAGATCGCGAGCTGAAGAAGATCCGCCCCCAGGTGGCTGCAGTGATCGCGCAGCAAGAGCGTTTTCGCGATATGTCCGAAGCTGAACTCCGGGGATCCACGGATCAGTTCAGGCAACGCCTCGGGCAGGGGGAAACACTGGACGACCTGCTCCCGGAAGCCTTTGCGGCTGTCCGCGAGGCCAGTACGCGTGTGCTCGGCATGACCCACTTCCCTGTCCAGATACAGGGTGGCATTATCCTGCATCAGGGCCGTATCGCAGAGATGCGGACCGGCGAGGGCAAAACACTGGTGGCTACTCTGCCAGCCTACCTCAATGCCCTGACGGGTGAGGGTGTCCATATCGTCACGGTCAACGATTATCTGGCAAGGCGGGACAGCGAGTGGATGGGAAAGATCTACCGCTATCTGGGCCTCGAGGTCGGACTGATTGTTCACGGCCTGGACCGGGATGAGCGGCGGCGCTCCTACGCTGCCCATGTGACCTACGGCACCAACAATGAATTCGGCTTTGACTATTTGCGCGACAACATGGTCATGTCCATTGAAGACTGCGTCCAGCGCCGGTTGAATTTTGCCATTGTTGACGAGGTTGACAGCATTCTGGTTGATGAGGCGCGCACACCCCTGATTATCTCCGGTGCAGGAACCGACTCTTCCGAGCTCTACCTGCGAGCCGAAGAGTTTGTCCGCAAATTGAAACCCAAATACGTCATTCAGAAGGAGGCCATGCGTACGGCGGAAGAGCTTGATGAGGCGGAATCCGGTGCGGATTATATTGTTGATGAGAAGGCAAAGAGCTCGGTTTTGACCAAGCGCGGCGTCAAACGGGCAGAAGACTATTTTGGCGTCGAAAACTTATCTGATCAGGAAAACTATGAGATCAACCATCACATCACCAATGCCTTGAAAGCGCACGGCACCATGCACGCCGACAAGGATTATGTCGTCAAGGACGGCGAAGTCATCATCGTCGATGACTTCACAGGCCGTCTTATGTTTGGAAGACGGTACAGCAACGGCCTTCATCAGGCGATCGAGGCCAAGGAAGGTGTCCATATCCAGGACGAAAATAAAACACTCGCAACCATCACCTTCCAGAATTATTTCCGCATGTATAAGAAGCTTTCCGGCATGACGGGCACGGCCCTGACAGAGGAAAATGAATTCCGTCAGATCTACAACCTCGATGTGGTATGCATTCCCACCAATATGCCCATGATTCGTTATGATGCGCCGGATGCCGTTTACCGTACGGAAGAGGGCAAGTACCGGGCTCTTCTGGAACAGGTCAGGGAGATCCACCAGACGGGCCAGCCGGTCCTGGTTGGTACCGTTTCAGTCGAAAAGTCCGAGCTCCTGTCGCGCCTTTTCCTGCGTGAAGGGATCAGGCACAACGTCCTGAATGCCCGCCATCACGAACGTGAAGCTGAGATCGTTGCCCAGGCGGGCCGTTTCGGTGCGGTTACCATCGCCACCAACATGGCAGGCCGGGGAACGGATATCCTGCTGGGAGGCAATCCTGAGTTTCTGGCAAGGCAGGAAATGCGCCGCCAGGGCTACGAAGATGAGCTTATCGAACAGTCAACGGCTCACAACGTCACGGATGATGAGGAGATCATCAGGGGGAGGCAGCTTTTTTCCTCCCTCCAGGACCGGTATGCAAAAGAGATCGCGGAAGAGAAAAAACGGGTGATTGAAGCCGGGGGGCTGTGCATCGTAGGGACTGAACGCCACGAGTCCCGCCGGATTGACAACCAGTTGAGGGGCCGGGCCGGCCGGCAGGGAGACCCGGGTTTTTCAAAATTCTTTCTCTCACTTGAAGATGATCTGATGAGGCTTTTCGGAGGCGATCGCATGGATCGGATCTTCTCCACTCTGGGTGTGGATGACGAGATGGAAATCGCGCATCCCATGTTGTCACGAAGCATTGAAACGGCGCAGAAGCGGGTGGAGGGCATGAACTTTGCCATCCGGAAAAATGTTCTGGAATATGACGATGTCATGAATATTCAGCGCAACCTGATCTACCGGCAGCGACGGGAGGTCCTGGAGGGCCAGAACCTGCATCCTTACTATCAGCGGATCATCCCGGCCATTTTGGAGAGCACCCTGGCGGACTTCGTCACTGCATCGGGAAACACTTCCAATTGGGATCTGGAAGCATTCTCTACCAGGCTGCTTGATCTCTTTGGGCCGCTGCCGTCGCTGGAACACTTTCTGCGGACAAAAGAACCGGAAGATGGCTACGAGTTGCAGCAGCTGCTCCAGGAAGATGCGCTTGGGAGGCTGGAGGCCAGGGCAGCCGAACTCGGTTCACAGGAATTACTGCAGGTCGCTGAACGCGTCATCCTGCTCCAGGCCGTCGACAGCCACTGGATGGACCATATTGATCTCATGGATGACCTGCGGGACAGCATCGGCATGAGAGGTTATGCCCAGCATGATCCCGTTGTTGAGTATAAGCGCGAAGGCTTTGAAATGTTTGAGGCCATGAATGACGCCATTCAGGTCGACGCGGTCCGCATGATCATGCGGGCCAGGCTGACCCGGGAAGAGGAGCCGGTAAAACGCCGCGTGCCCAAACGTTTGCTGGAAGGGCGCGGATCCAGCGGCTGGTCCAGGGAAGCTGCCATGACAGCCGCCCGCCAGCTGGCAGGGGAGAGCCAGTCCATGCAGGCCGGGGAACAGGCCCAGGCAAAGACCGATCCCGTGCGTGTGAAACAGCGGCCGGGGCGCAATGATCCCTGCTGGTGCGGCAGCGGAAAAAAATATAAGAACTGCCATCTGGCGCAGGATGAAAAGGAAATGAATTAATGGGGAGACAGACTTATGAAAAACAGATGGATGGATGATCGTGCGGTCACGGCAGTCCGTGTCCTTTCGATCGAGGCAGTGGAGAAGGCCCGTTCCGGCCACCCCGGCCTGCCTTTGGGGGCAGCGCCTATGGCCTTTGAGCTCTGGGCCCACCACATGAAACACAATCCGGCAAATCCCGGCTGGCTGAATCGGGATCGTTTTGTCCTGTCTGCCGGGCACGGTTCCATGCTTCTGTACGCGCTCCTTCACCTTTTTGGTTATGGGCTTCCCACTGAGGAACTGGCTTCCTTCAGACAGTGGGGCAGTCTGACTCCCGGCCACCCAGAGTATGGGCTCACCGTGGGGGTGGAGACAACGACCGGCCCCCTTGGCCAGGGATTTGCGACGGCCTGTGGCATGGCCATGGCAGAGGCGCATCTGGCAGCCATGCTCAACACTGCTGATCACCGGATCATCGATCACCGGACCTATGTCCTTTGCAGCGATGGCGACCTGATGGAAGGTATTTCAAGTGAGGCCGCCTCGCTTGCGGGATCGCTCAAACTGGGAAAACTGATTGTTCTCTATGATGACAATGACATCAGCATTGAAGGATCAACTGAGCTGGCTTTTACTGAAAATGTCAGCCTTCGATTTGAGGCTTATGGCTGGCATGTGCTCGAAGTGCCGGACGGCAATGACCGCGATGCGGTATCACGGGCGCTTGATGAGGCCAGGTCACGCGATGACCGCCCCTCGCTCATCCGGGTTAAAACCAGGATCGGCTACGGATCGCCTCTGGAAGGTTCAGAAGCCTCACACGGAGCGCCTCTCGGTCCGGAAAATCTCGAGATCACCAAGCGGAAACTTGGCTGGCCTGAAGATCTTGAGCCCTTTACGGTTCCGCAAGAGATTCTCGATTACTGCAAGTCGCTTACGGGCAGACTCAGCCAGGCCGAAGCGGGCTGGCAGGCGGTCTATGATGAATGGGCTCTGGCAAACCCCCTGCTTGCGGGCACTTTCCAGGCAGCCTTGGAAAAGAGAGATCTTGACGACCTCACCCTGGCGGAGCTTGTTGATTTGACGGACAAAGATGAAGCGACCCGTGTGACCTCGGGGCGTGCCTTGAACTATCTTTCGGGTAAAACACCCTACCTCTTCGGCGGCAGCGCAGATCTGGCGCCCTCCACCAATACTGCCATCCGGGGAGCCAGCTCTTTTTCGCACGCACACCCGGAAGGCGCCACCATCCATTTCGGCGTCCGCGAAGCCGCCATGGCAGCGGCGGCCAACGGCATCGCCCTGCATGGAAGCTTGAGGCCCTATGTAGGGACCTTCCTGGTCTTTTCCGATTATCTGAAGGGATCGATCAGGCTTTCTGCCTTAATGAAACTCCCGGTTATCTACATCCTTACCCATGACAGCATCGCTGTCGGCGAGGACGGGCCGACCCACCAACCGGTTGAGCATTTGAATATGCTCCGTTCCATCCCAGGGCTGAAAGTTTACCGGCCGGCAGGCTGCCGCGAGACTGCAGCCGCCTGGTACCAGGCCATCCACAACAAGGGACCCTCGGTGCTGGTTCTGTCACGCCAGTCAATCCCCGCAGCGGGGACGGATCCGCAGGGTGTCAGCAGGGGAGCCTACATTGCCCGAGACTGCGGGGAACCGGACATCCTGATCCTTGCCTCGGGATCCGAGCTGCCGCTTGCCCTGGAGGCCGCAAGCATGCTTGAGCCTGAAGGCATTAAAGCACGCGTTGTTTCCATGGTTTCCATGGAGGTTTTCGAAGATCAGGACCAGGAATACCGCGACAGGATTCTGCCGCCTGGCCTGCGAAAGAGGCTGGCCGTGGAAGCGGCTTCCCCGATTCCCTGGTACCGGTACACGGGGCTTGACGGCAGGATCATGGGAATCGGCCGCTTTGGAGCGTCGGCGCCTGGATCCAGGGTCATGAAGGAATACGGATTTACAGCCGAAGCCATCGTCGAGGCCTCCAAGAAGCTTGCCAGAGATTGAGAAAGGGTTGAGAATCCAAAGGGCTGTCTTTCATGGGGGATGGCGAACGCTTTGAGATTGAGCCGGATTAAAGCAAACCAGGTGAAAAGTCAGGGCTTCGTTGTTCGATTATCAAAAAGAAGATGTACTAAGAAAATGACATACGGTGAGCGTCGGCTTCCTTTAAGATACTTACTTTTATTTGACCTATACATCGAGTTGTGTGATTATACACTTTGGGAGTCGGGATTGATGTGAATCAACCACAGCCACTGAAAAGGAGATGCCGATGAAGAAGGGATTTGCAATTATTCTGGCCGTTATGCTGGCCTTGGGGGTGGTCGCGCTCTGGCAGGGTTCTGCTGAAGAGATCTTTGCGGATCCGCAATTGATTGATCCTCAGGATCCGAATGTTGATGGTAATATCAGGACCCATGGTACGGGAGGCTACCTGCTTATGGATCCTTTAGTAACGGAAACCGCGTATACGGCTACGAGTTTTCGATTCGATCTCACTTATGAAGTTCCCGCTAGTGTGCAGGCGGGTGACTTCACCTTCATCGAGCTCTGTGGGCCTCTTTTGCAAGGTTATGGCGAGGCTGAAATTACAGACGGCGCAACGACTCTCGCCCACCTTACCTTTGCCGACAAGCTCCTGACTGTCACTTATACGGACGCCTTCAGCAATGGCTACAAAGAGATCAGCTTTGAATTTTTTGCTGACCTTGATTGGCAAAATGCCATTGACGGTGAAACCTATGACGTCGGATTAAAGTTTAATAACGAAGAACCGGAGATACTGGGCAGAATCCAGTACGAATATGCTTTGGAATTTGATGATGAGGCTCTCAACAAACATTTCCAAGGGCTGGTATCAGCTGATGCGTCCGGTGTTGTGATGGGTTACAGGATTCGGATCAATGCCTCAGGATGTGAGCTCGGCGCTGTCTTGCTTGCGGATGAGATCAAAAAAGCGGGACCCTCTTACGTAAAAGACAGTGTGAAAATTTGGAAGGTGAAATTCACCTGGGATCCGGTTGAAAAAACCTACCAATTTGATGCCAACAAAAATTCCTGGATTGATGTTACAAATCAATTCCAGGCAGATATTATATTCGCAGAGAGCACTGAAGGGCTGCCCGTATTTGGCATCTGGCTTGGCAACCTGGAGGAAACCGATCAATACATTATCGAATACAATCTCAGGGCGGACTTCGCAGACAAAGTTTCGTTTGTAAACCAAGCAGAGCTCATGTCATTCGGCGAAATATTTCTCGGCCAAGTGACCTTGTTTAACGATTACATCAAGCCCGAAGGTGGTGAAAAAGAGTCCGCTGATTTCCGGATACACAAGGTGGATGAGAAAGGCTTGCCGCTGGAGGGCGCCAGCTTTATGTTGAGAAGTCTCGATGACAGTCAAAGTGAGTTTGAGCCTTATGTAACGAATGAGAGTACTGATGAAAACGGTGAAATTCTATTTGAAGGTCTTGAAATAAGAGATTATGAGCTTATCGAAACTTCTCCGCCCGAGGGTTACGAGTTGGATGACCAGGTCAATCGCTGGATTATCGAAGCAAAAGCCTTGAAGTCAGACGAAATCCTCGTCAAAAGAATTGTGAATAAGAAGAAAGCTGCGCCGCCTACGACCTCGGTTCAGGAAAAGGACGAGGAGTCGGTCCCCGCAACGGGCATCAAGACGCGCTTTGCCGTCGCGGGGGCCTTCTTCCTGTCACTGGCTGCCCTGCTGCTTGTATTCGGCCAAAGAAAAGTCGAAGAGAAATAAGGCGGGCCATCAATCGGTTCATCCCATCTTAAAATGGGTGCTGTCCCAAAAGGAGACAGCACCCATGGAGCCGAAGGTGAGAATCGAACTCACGACCTATTCATTACGAGTGAATTGCTCTACCGCTGAGCCACTTCGGCGGTCGATACCCATCTTACAAGTCAAAAAAAATCGTGTCAAGCAAAATTTTTCCGGAACCGCAAAGACGGCCCCTTCGGGGCCGCCTTTCAAGTCGGTTCTTTTTTTGTCTAGTCCTCGAGGTAGGGGATCTCATCGGGAACAAATTCGCGTGCGGCGTATTGCCTGTCCAGAGACAGGACGGCACCCGGATGATCACCGGCCCGCTTCCAGAACATGACGTTGTCGTTTCCGTTCACTTCCTCTTCAACCTGTTCAAGGATGTACCAGTCAAGGAAAAGCCTGGCGGCGCGATCGCCGTCCTCTTCAGCCGCGATGGCCATTTTATCGATGGAATCCGTGATGTATTCCTCATGCGCCAAAGCGGCTTCGAATACCTCAAGGGGGCTGTTCCACTGACCCTCGGGTGCCTCCATGGGCAGGAGCTCGACCGGTTCACCGCGCATCATCAGGTAGCGGATGAATCCCTCTGCGTGAACGACCTCCTCTTTGTACTGAACATACATCCAGTTGGCTGCCCCGGGCAGATCGTTCTGGTTGAGCCAGTTGCTCAAGGCCAGGTAGAGGTAAGCTGAAAAATACTCTTTGTTGATCTGTTCATTAAACAGTTTTCTTAATTTTCCGGTCATCTTCATCGTCGTTGTTCTCACTTTCATAAGATAGAGATGGTGGCTTGAACGGATGACAAGCCATCAAAAACTGATTTGAATATTGCTTCCAATATTATAGTCCCCCAGCGGCCGGTCACTGTTTCGCGTGTTACTGAGAATCGCAAGAATCCGGATTTTTGGCCTTGCATTTGGATCGGGCCCCGTGAATTCATGGTAAAGTAATGAGGCAGGTAAGAATGGGTGATTGGACGGGGGAGCGGGGCTACCATGCAGATTACGGAGATCCGATGGGCTACCGGACACCCCGGCAAGGAAGGTCCGCGTTACCGTATGACGCTCAGGCCGGGAATCACCTTCATTCATTTCCGACCGTCCGAACAATCCACCGCCCTGCTTTGCCGGCTCCAGTCAGACCTGACCCGCCCTCCGGACGATTTTCTGAATGATGACGGCAGCCCCGGGGATTACTGGCAATTTATTTTTCACGAAAAAGATCTTTTCTATTCGTATTCCAGCGATCAATCGACCCGGGAAGCTGACCAGTTTTTCCGGCAGGCCATTGTAGGCTGCGAAGGTGAGGTGCTTGAGAGCCGGATCAATTATGCCGCCCTGTGCAATACAGAGGAATCACCGGAGGTTAAAAGGGAGCGGCTGGAACAATTGCTTTCGAGACTGGATGAGTCACGCAGCTATCTGTACGACCAGGCCGGGGGGCAGGGGAAATTGCTCTCTCTCCAGGCGGGTATCCGGAAGTGCAGCCAGGAGATCAGCCGGTTGAGAGACTGTGCAGAAACCGCCCCCAATCTGTCTGAAGCCCTCACAGAGGCGGAAAAGCGGCTGGCAGGTCTGAAAGCAGAAGATCAGAAACTGGCAGACGAACAGCGGCGGATCAAGCATCTTATGACCCGGGCCGAATATGAGATCTACACCGGATTTCGGCGGGAACTGAAGGAAACTCTGGACAGAGAAGGGGTTTTTGGATCCCGCATCACTGAAAAAGGGCACAATATCACGGTGCACGAAATGACCTGCCTGACAGGTCTGCGAAAAGAGCTGGCCGACATTGAGGAGGAAGCCGGATCCGTCGAGCGAAAACTCGGATCCGTGAAAGCAGACCGGATCAAAGCGGAGCAGGAGCGGATCATGACCGGGCGCCAGCTCCAGGGGCTTAACCGCGAGAGAGATCAGATCCTGGAGCAGGTAAGGCAGGCGGAAGCAGGTGATCGACAGAAGGTGATTTCCTCCGACAAAGGGGGCCATCTCTTTCCGACGAAGACCCAGCTTGCCTGGCTGGCCGCCTTGCTGCTCTTCACAGCCGGTCTTCTCCTAACGCTTTTTGCGCGAATCCCGGGCTTGGTTCTCAGCGGCCTGGGAGTTTTGTCCTTCGTTGCAACCGCCCTATGGACTTTCAGACGGAATCTCCTGACAGGCATCCGGTCACTTTCCGGAAACCGCCGCCAGGAGGAATTAAGTCAGTTGCGAAGCCAAGGCCATCAGCTTTCAGCCCGAATCGCCACAAGCACAATCAATCTGGATCGGCTGGAGAAACACATCCTGGAGCTTGACAGCAAAGAAAAAGGGCTGCTGGCTGACGCCGCCAGGATAGGAAGAAAGTACAGGCAGACAGAAAGTGAGCTGATGCGCCTGATCAGGCAATACGCGGGGCCCAGTGAAAGCAGTGAAGCGGATGAAATTATTACCGCCCTGTCGCGGCAGCGGGAATCGAGCGCCTATTACAGTGAAATGGTTGCCGATCTGCAAAGGAAGATGGCTGACCTCAGGCATGGCCGGTCCGAAGAAGAGATGGAAAGGGAGTACCAGCACGCCTGCAAAGAGCTTGGTGAAACGGAGGAAGGGGGGGACATGGCCGGCCTGAAAGATCTGTCACTGGAGATTTCCAGACAACGGATTAAACTTGCCGCAGCCATTGAGGAAGGCCAGGAAACGCTTCGCGAAAGCAAAGAAAAACTGAAGACCTCGAGAGAATCGGTCCTTGCCCTGGGAGGGCTCGAACGCAAATGCCAGGCCTTGTCCGAATCATACCAGTCAACTGTCCACGATTACGTGTGCATCAGAGGGGCAATCGGCTGGCTGAAAGAAATACTCAGTCAATGGACGAAGATAGATGTCATGGCGTGGATGTCCTTGTCAGCGGGCTATCTCAATCGTTTGACCGGGAGGCGGCCGGAAGGTCAGCCCCTGTCGCTGCCCGGGGTGACCCCCCGCGAAAGAATTCGCCCGCCGAGATTCTCTCCTGCAAGATCAAAAGCGGATCAGGCCGGGGCGGCCGGCCTTTCTGCTTTTTCAACGGCACCCCAGTCCGCCCGCTATCTGGCAATCAGGCTGGCCTTGATTGCCGCCCAGATCAAGAGCGGATGGCCCGGGACACCGCTTTTGTTTTTTGACCCCGAGATCCCTGCCGGCCGCGCACAAAGAGAGAATATCCTCAGTACACTGGAAGAATGGTCCATGGAGACAGGTTTGCAAATCATTTATTTTAGTGATGACCAACAGCTGGTTTCGATCGCCAGGGCCAGGGAAATGACGATATACTATCCAGGGTGAGAGTCAGCTACATGATAAAGAGCAAAGGACGAGGTGAGCCATGAAAGAAGGAATCAGAATCATCGAACAGGAACTGGAAGCTCTGAAGGCATCGGGAGTCTACAGTGAGGAACGTGTCCTGACGGTGCCGCAGGGGAGCAGGATCGACACCAGCGACAAAAAGGATGTCGTCAACATGTGCGCCAATAATTACTTGGGGCTGTCCAATCATCAAGAGTTGCTTCAGGCGGCCAGGGACAGTTATGACCAATGGGGTTACGGCCTGTCCTCCGTCCGCTTCATCTGCGGAACCCAAGTTTTGCACAAGGAGCTGGAGGCCAGGCTGGCCGAATTTTTCGGCTTTGAGGATGCCATTCTCTACTCTTCCTGTTTCGATGCCAACGGAGGGCTCTTTGAGACCATTTTGACTGAGGCGGATGCGGTCATCAGCGACCGCTTGAATCATGCCAGCATCATCGACGGGATCCGCTTAAGCAAAGCCAGGCGGTATGTTTACGATAATAATGATATGCGCCAGCTGGAGGCCCGTCTCAAGGAAGCAGACGGGGCGGGGGCCCGCATCAAGCTGATCGCGACAGATGGCGTCTTTTCAATGGACGGGATTATCGCGGATCTGAAGACGATCTGCGACCTTGCTGACACTTACGGAGCCCTGGTCATGGTGGATGATTCACACGCGTCCGGTTTTGTCGGCAGGACGGGGCGCGGGACACCGGAGCACTGCGAAGTCAAAGGCAGGATCGATATCATGACCAGCACACTGGGCAAGGCCATGGGGGGGGCATCCGGCGGCTTCACCATGGCAAAAAAACCGGTCATCGACTGGCTCCGGCAGAAGAGCAGGCCCTACCTTTTTTCCAATACCCTGGCTCCGGCAATCGCCGCCACATCGCTCAAGGTTCTTGAGCTGCTCCAGCGTGACAGCCTTTTAATCGATCGCTTGAACGACAACACGCTTTATTTCCGGCAGGGGGCTGAAAGAATCGGTCTCGATGTCATCCCCGGTACGCATCCCATTGTTCCCGTCATGATCTATGACGCTGTCAAGTCCATCGAAGTGGCGGATTATCTGCTTGAACTTGGCCTTTATGTCATCGCTTTTAAATTTCCGGTTGTCCCTCAGGGCAAGGCCCGCATCCGGACGCAGGTATCAGCCGCCCACTCCCGGGAGGACCTTGATTTTGCCCTTGACTGCTTTGCCAGAGCCAAGGCCAAATTTGATCTTTGACAAATAAAATAAGTCCTCCTATAATGACCGGTGTTCGCACCATTAGCTCAGCTGGCAGAGCAACTGACTCTTAATCAGTGGGTCCGGGGTTCGAATCCCCGATGGTGTACCAGAAAAGGCGGCGACTGTTGGTCGCCGCCTTTTCCTGATTTGATTATTTGGCCGGTAAGTTACCGGTATTCCACGGTCTTGAGCGCGCTGTCATCCACGACAATCACCCAGGTCAGGCCCGGATTCAAAATCAGCTCCTCGCCGTCCAGGAAGTAAACAATGGGTTCCGTGTGCGACGCTTTCTTCCAGCTAATCTGATATTTACGGGCGCCGGTAAGATAGACAGCTTCCGCCTCATCGACCCAGTTGATCTTGTTATGGACACCGTTTGGCATCAAGCTGTGCGGGCGGTGCAGGACAATGATATTGGCGATATCCAGCACTTCACCCGTCGCTTCATCCACCAGCACTTCGCCATTGTTGAACTTGTGGTAAACCTTCTTGTCGGCGTCATACTTAAACGATTCCTGCAGACTCGTGTAGTGGTAATGGAGCTCGGTCACCCTTTCCCCGATGCCCGGCCGGGCGAAATGGTCACGGACGTGGAGGCCTTTGACAGGTTCCACGGGCAGAATGGAACCGTACTTCTTCTCAGCCCGGCTGTAACACTTTTCCAGGCTGGTGTAAAGATTGTGTGGCACCACCCGGTGGTCCGTGCGGTTAAAGATTGAATAATCACCTTTTAATGCGTCGAGAATCCGGATCTCATCAACCAGAGGGCTGGCCTCTATAACACGATAGTTGCCCGCATAGCAATAAAAGGCCTGATGCTGGGCGACCAGGTCAAGATAGGCGGGCCGGGCACTTCGGACGGGTCCGATGACCCCCTCGTCAGCATCGGTCAGAAGGAGCAGGCGGGTGGTGCGTGCCTCGGTCATCATCTGGTAGATCAGTTTTGCCTTGGACAAACCTGATTGAGGTCTGGCGGCAGCCACATTATTGATCATGAATGCAATCGGATACCGGTCAGGAAAAAGAAACCTGATGACCGGTACCGCTTCAGCTTCCGTCTCTGCCGGCCTGCTTGACGGGTCGGTTGCAGGCCTTTCAGGAACCGGCCCCGGGTCAGGCAGACCGGTTTCTGATCCTCCCGGCTCTCTTTTGCCGCAGGACATGGCGGTCACGGCAAGGAACACTATCAGCAACAGGGTTACCGTCTTTTTCATCTTCAGGCATGCAGGCAGACCTCCATCCGGCCGCTTGCTTTACCTCCCTACGTGATGGATATGGCTCAATCATAACACGGCGGCCTGTGCTATCATGCAAGTGTCCGGGGATGGCAGCAGCATACGGCTGCGTGGCATGGCCTGGATATGGGCAGACCATGACTGATCAAAGATTTATCTCTAAACTTACCCAATGGCTCCACGAATCGGCTGACACAGTTTTTTTCGGCGGAGCCGGCGTTTCGACGGAATCGGGTGTGGCTGATTTTCGAAGTGCCACGGGCATCTACTCCCAAATGGGCGGGGCGGAGCGCTATCTGACCCTTGAATTCATGAATAGTCAGCCAGAGGAGTTTTATTCATTTTACAGAAAATTTTTTATGAAGGCGGGGATACGCCCCAACCCTGCGCATACAAAGCTGGCGGAAATGGAAGCGGCAGGAAAGCTTTCCGCCATCGTTACGCAAAATGTTGACGGCCTGCATCAGGCAGCAGGCAGCAGGCGGGTTTACGAACTTCACGGGAACGGGAACAGATTCTATTGCCAGCGCTGCTCCCGTAAATATACTTTTGACGAAGCGGCATCAGCTGCCGGTGCTTTTTATTGCCGGGACAATAATTGCGGCGGTCTTGTGCGCCCGGATATTGTCATGTATGGCGAGCCGCTGGACGAAGAAGTGATTGGCGGCGCTGTCAATGCCATTGCCGGGGCTGATTTGCTTATCGTGGGCGGCTCATCCATGACCGTTTATCCGGCAGCCGGTATGATCCACTACAGAAAGCCCGGCTCCAGACTGGTACTCATTAACCTGGAAGCAACCCCTTACGACAGCACGGCCGACCTGGTGGCACATGAGTCGATCGGGGAGCTGTTCTCAAGCATTGAGCTCGAATCCCGTTGAAAACCAGGATGTTTTTTGCTAGCATGGCTTAGGTCCCTGTGGACAAGTGGAGGTAAAGCCCTTTGGACGGCAGCAGCTGTACCGGCCCTCTGATGAGGGCAATTCTGGAAAAACAAGTTATCGTCGCAAGCAATAGCGGTTCGCTTCTGTTCGATTTGATCCTGATATTCGTTCTCATACTCATCAATGGCTTTTTTTCGGCTGCCGAAATGGCGGTCGTGACACAAAATGACAACCGGATCAGGCAGATGGCGCAATCAGGCCACAGCAAGGCCAAGCGGCTCTTGAGGTTTGTCGATAACAAAAGCCGCTTTCTTTCGACGACTCAAGTGGCCATCACAATTGCGGGATTTCTCTCAAGCGCCTTCGCGGCTGATAAAATTGCGGGAAGGATCTACACTGCCCTTGATCCTCTTTATGAGACGCCATCGCTGCGAACCATCGCTGTCATTGGGCTCACCATCCTGCTTTCCTACATAAGCATGGTTCTGGGAGAACTGGTTCCGAAAAGGCTGGCCATGCGCAGGCCCGAAGCGCTGGCTCTGTCAATTGCAGGCATTTTGCGCGGATTCGATATCTTTTTCTATCCTTTTACCCGCTTGCTTGAATTCTCAGGCAACGTGGTCATCCGTCTTTTCGGCATCGATCCTTCCGAGACGGCCAAACAGGTCACGGAGGAGGAGATCAGAATCCTGGTTGAGGCGGGGACGGGAAGCGGTGACCTTCACGAAGAGGAAGCTACTTTGATCAATAACATATTTGCTTTTGACGATAAGTACGTTTCAGAGATCATGACACCCCGTGTATCCGTGACGGGGGTCCCGCTTGACTCCAGTTACGATGAGGCGGTTGAAATCGCGGCCAATGCACGTTATTCACGATTTCCCGTCTACGAAGAGGACATTGATGACATCGTGGGTGTCCTGACAGTTAAGGACCTTCTGCGGGTCACCCGGGACCAGCGGGAAAGCGGCTTCAATCTGGGCGACATACTCAGGCCGACCTATTTCGTCCCGGAAGGAAAAAAGATCGACGTCCTTTTCAATGAGATGAAGAGGCGCCAGATCACCATGGCGGTCGTTGTCGATGAGTATGGCGGAACGGAGGGCATTGTGACCCTGGAGGATCTGCTGGAGGAGATCGTCGGCGAGATTGAAGACGAGTACGATGCGCCTGAGACGAGTGTAACCCTGAATCCCGACGGATCCTATGTCTTCAGCGGTCTCCTCACCCCCGCAGAGGCGGGCCGCTATGTCCCTGAACTTGACGCCCTGAAGGAAGATGATGATTTTGATACCATTGCCGGCTTTGTTCTTTCCCTGCTGGGGCATATCCCCATGCAGGATGAAAAACCGGAGGTCATATTCAATCACCTGAAATTTACTGTCCTGGAGATGGAGGACAGGAGGATCGCCAAGATTAAGCTGGAGATCCTTCCGGAAAAGAGTAAGGACAGCGGCCCGAGGGACGGGGAAGCCTCCGGTTCACACGATCCCCTCTGAGTGAACAGAAATGAAGAAAGCGCTTGAAAAAGGGGCAGGGCCCCCGGCCGGGTTGATTTCCAATGAGGAGGCCTGTACAGTGCCGGTGCCCGAGGTCGTTGCCCTGCTGCAAACCGATCCCCTGGCGGGCCTGACTGTCAGTGAGGCAAAGGACAGGCTTGCCAGGGTCGGACCTAATGAACTGGAGGAGGAGAAGAAGACGCCCCTGGCTGTGAAACTCTTCTACCAGTTCAAGGATTTCCTGATTGTTATCCTGATCGGGGCCGCCGCCATTTCCGCTGCGCTTGGGGAAACAGCTGACGCCATCATCATCTTTGCGGTTGTCCTGATCAATGCCGTACTGGGAACCATTCAGGAGCACCAGGCGGAAAAGGCTCTGGATGCCCTGAAAAAAATGGCGGCGCCCTACGCCCGGGTCATCCGCTCCGGAGAAACACGCCAGGTTCCAGCCGCGGAACTGGTGCCGGGAGATCTCGTCCAGCTGGAGGCGGGTGACATTGTTCCGGCGGACATCCGGCTTCTGACAAGCGTCAATCTGAAAGCCAATGAATCAGCCCTGACAGGTGAGTCAGTACCTGTGGCCAAAGACGCCGCCGTCTATTTTGCGGAGATTCCCGGTCTTGGAGACCGGGTCAACATGGTCTTCAGCAGCATGGAAATCACTTACGGCAAGGGGGAGGGTCTGGTAGTATCGACCGGGCCAGCCACCGAGATCGGCAGGATTGCCGACCGCCTGAAACAGATTGAAACTGAAATGACCCCCCTCCAGGTCAATTTGAATAAGCTGGGTAAAGTTCTCGGGATCGGCTGTCTTCTAATCTGCGCGGTGATTTTCGGTGCAGGCCTGATCCAGGGAGGTGAGCCGCTGGCCCTCTTCATGGCAGCGATCAGTCTGGCTGTTGCCGCCATCCCCGAAGGCCTGCCTGCTGTTGTGACTATCCTGCTGGCAGTCGGAATGAAGAGGATGGCCAGGGAGAATGCCATCGTCAAACGCCTTCTGGCGGTTGAAACGCTGGGAAGCGTCAATACCATTTGCTCGGATAAGACGGGAACCCTGACCCGCAATGAAATGACGGTGACCCGCCTTTTCGCGGGCGGGCGGAGATTTCTCGTAACGGGAACCGGTTATACAAGGCAAGGGGCGATTTATCCGGAAGACGGGGAAGGGGAAGAGGCTTCTTCCCCGGTGGTTGACCGCATGCTCATCATCGGCGCACTCTGCAATGATGCGGTGCTGGTCGAGCCGGAACAAGAGGGCCAGGTTATTCTGATCGGGGATCCAACGGAAGGTGCCATCCTGGCAGCCGCCGCAAAGAGCGGTCTTTCTGTCGGAGATATCCGCCGTTCCTATCCGGTCGTCTGGGAGAAGCCCTTTGATTCGGAGCGGAAAATGATGTCTGTCGGATGCCTGTTCGATGACGGGCAGTTCCAATCGCTGACAAAGGGCGCGCCGGATCAACTTCTGATGCGATGTGACCGGGAGATGACTGATTCGGGACCGGCCCCCCTGACGGAGGAAAGGCGACGGTTCATTTTGGAGCAGAATTCCTCCTATGCCCGCCAAGCGCTTCGTGTGCTGGGTTTTGCCTTTAAGGTCCATAAGAACGACCGTTTCGACGGGGCGGAAGAAGGCATGGTATTCACCGGCCTGATGGGCATGATCGATCCGCCCAGGCCGGAAGTGAAAGTGGCCATTGAGGTTTGCCACCAAGCGGGAATCGATGTGGTCATGATCACGGGAGACCATGAGGAAACAGCCGCTGCCATCGCCGATGAACTCAAATTGCGGGCTCCTGGCGATGGGGTCCTGACCGGAAGTCAGCTTCAGCAGATGACGGATCAGGAACTCTTTGAAAGAAGCGTGGCTACGTCGGTTTACGCACGGGTCTCTCCGGATCACAAGGTCAGGATCGTTGAGGCCTTGAAGCGGGCTGGCAGGATCGTCTCCATGACGGGCGACGGCGTCAATGACGCACCCGCCCTGAAGCGGGCTGACATTGGAGTGGCCATGGGGATTACGGGAACTGAGGTGGCTAAGGGGGCCGCCGACATGATTCTGACCGATGACAACTTCGGCACCATTGTCAAGGCGGTGGAGGAGGGGCGGATCATCTACGCCAATATTCGCAAAGTTGTCGGTTTCCTTCTCTCCTGCAATGTCGGCGAAATCCTTGTAATTTTCTTAACCTCCATGCTTTTCGGTCCCGCTTACGCGCCGCTGATCCCAGTCCAGCTGCTCTGGCTCAACCTGGTGACCGACAGTTTCCCCGCCCTTGCGCTGGGCAGGGAACTGTCGGAGGAAGGCATTATGCTCCGCCCGCCACGCGCGAAAAATGAAAGAATCCTGGATCGCCCCATGACGGTGTCGATCGTCCTGCAATCCCTGGCAATTTTTGTGACGGTTTTCCTGGCCTTCAATGCCGGCAGGTATTTTTACCCGGATCTTCTGGCGGACGGCACAGCGGCGGCCTCTTTCACGCTGATGCCCCTGCCGGGCGCGCTTCCCTCCTGGGGCGCCCATACCTACGCCTTTGCCACCTTGATTCTGGCTGAACTGCTGCGGGTCTTTTCGGCAAGATCCGAACAAGCTTCCGTTTTTCAGCTCGGCCTCTTCACCAATAAGATGCTGAACGGGGCGGTAATCCTGTCCCTTGCCCTGACGCTGGCAGTGATCTACATTCCTTTGCTTGACCGCTATTTTCGAACCATTCCGCTTGCTCCCAGGGACTGGGCCATCATATTTCTCCTGGTCCTGATACCTTTTCTCTCGGGCGAATTCTTTAAAGGGATTCGCAGGAAGAAGGCGGGCTGGCGTGCAGGCACTTGACGGCAGGTGCTTCAAGGGCTATACTCACTTGCGTGTAAGTAGAAGTTCCGCTTCTCACCTCAAGCGCAAGCGAAAAGGTTGACAGATACCAGCCGGGGCAGGCGGTTTTGTGGAGCGGGGCTGATCCGCTTTTTTCTTGCCCGAAAAGGAGGCTCGATATCAGACAATCAAACAGGGCCCACGCGATAAATGAGGAGATCCGTTTTCCTCAGGTCAGACTGGTGGATGAAGAGGGAAAGATGGTGGGTGTTGTTCCCGTCGAGGACGCCAGGCGGAGAGCCTACGATGCCAATCTCGATCTTGTGCTTATTTCACCCTCCCCGGATAATCCGGTTTGCAAAATCATGGATTATGGGAAGTTTGTTTTTGAACAGGAGAAAAAGAAGCGAGAAGCGAGAAAGAACCAGAAAATCGTCAACGTAAAAGAAGTCCAGCTGAAGCTGACGACTGAGGAACACGATTTTGATGTCAAGGTTCGCAACGCTCGGCGTTTTCTTGAGGCGGGAGACCGCGTCAAGGTGGTGATTCGTTTCCGCGGCCGGGAAATGACCCATACTGACCAAGGCTACGATGTGATGGAGGACTTTGCCGACGCCGTGTCGGATCTTGGGTCCGTCGAACGCCAGGCCAAGGCCGAAGGCCGGAATATGATCATGTTTTTGTCGCCTCTTAAGGATTAAGATCGGGGCCGGGCCCCTGATCATACATAGAAGATAAAGAAAGGCTGAAGGGAGGCTAAAATGCCTAAGCAGAAAACACACAGCTCATCAAAGAAGCGCTATAAGGTGACCGGAACGGGGAAGTATCTCCGCTCGCAGGCGTTCACCAGCCATATTTTGACCAAAAAGACACCAAAAAGAAAACGCAAACTGCGTAAAACCACCCTGGTCTCGGCACAGGATGCCAAGCGGTTGCGCCGGCTTTTGCCATACGAGTGACAGGTGATTTTGTCAGGGAGGGGAGGAATACAGCATGTCCAGAGTGAGAAGAAGCACGGTTTTACGCCGTAGACATAAAAGAGTATTAAAGCAAGCCAAGGGTTATTTCGGCCGCAAGGGGGCACAATACCGTGTCGCCAACCAGGCGGTTATGAAATCAGGCCAGTACGCCTACAGGGACCGCCGCAGGAAGAAACGCGATTTCCGCCGCTTGTGGATCGCCCGCATCAATGCGGCCGCACGGGCCAACGGGATGAGCTACAGCCGTTTTATCAACGGACTGAACCTTGCCGGCGTAGCGCTTGACAGGAAGGCACTGGCGGATCTGGCCGTCAACGATAAGAACGGATTTACCGAGCTGGTCAATATCTCCAAGAGCGCCTTGAATCTTTCCTGAAGGAAGAAGCAGATCGGGATAGACTTGATATGAGGGCGGAGTGATCCGCCCTTGATGCGTTGATGCAGATTTGAAAGGGGGATCGCGTGAGAAAGATCCAATCCAGGCACAACCCGCTCTTCAAAAAGCTTGCCGCCCTGAAATCAGTGTCTTATGCCAGGAAAAACCAGCTGATACGGCTGGAGGGGCTGCGGCAGGTCCTGGATGCATTGGAATCGGGCTTTATTCCGGACCACATCTTTTTTTCCGATGACAGGAAGGGTCGCGGGCTTTTCCATCTTATCGGCAGCCGCCTGGGCGAAAAGGGGATTCAAATTGAAGACGATCGGATGATTCTGCTTTCCGCCTCCCTCTTTAGCCACGCGTCGGGGCAAAAATCGCCGCAGGGAGTGATGGCGTTCCTGACCTATCGACCGGGGCGGCTTTCGGCCTGTCTTGAATCGCTGCCAAAAGAAGCTTCCCCCAAGAGGCTCCTGGTTCTTGAGGCCATTCAAGATCCGGGCAACCTGGGGACTTTGATCCGGACAGCCGATGCCTTTGATTTTGATGGCATCATCCTGACAGATTCATCCGCTTCAGTCTGGAATTCCAAGACAGTTGCGGCCTCAATGGGGTCACTTTTTCATCTGCCCCTATTCGAGGAGGAGCATGACATCCGCACCACCTTGCGACTTCTGAAACAAGCGGACTTTGAGATAATTGCCTCGGTTCTGGAAGGAGAAGATTTGAGGGAGGCCAGGCCTTTTCATACCCGGATGGCCCTGCTGCTGGGAAATGAGGGGAGCGGCCTGTCAGCCGGGGCTGTTGAGGAATCCGACAGGCTGATTAAGATCCCTATGGCTGGCCGGGCCGAGTCGCTCAATGTCGCTTCGGCAGGTGCCATCATGCTATGGGAAATTGCCGGCCGGTATGGCGCAGTGAAGGACTTTGTGCTAGAATAGGCGCCGGTTCATTCCCTTTCATGGTCACGGGCCTTGTCCGGCCCTGACGCTGATACGGGAGTATAGGAGGAAAAATGGACAAAGAAACAAAACAAACCATTATTGACGCTTATGCGACGCATCCGGATGATACAGGATCTCCGGAGGTGCAGGTGGCGCTCCTCACCTGGAGGATCAACCACCTGACGGAGCATCTGAAGGTTCACAAAGGGGATTTCCATTCCCGGCGGGGGCTCCTGAAACTGGTCGGTCAAAGGCGGGCTTTGCTCGATTATCTTGCCAAGTCGGATATCGAGCGTTACCGGACTTTAATCGCCCGGCTGGGACTCAGACGTTAAAGCAAACAACCTGGACGGCGGCCTTCTGACCGCCGTCATCCTTGCGGGTTGGGGGACAGCCGACAGGCAGTGGGACGTAGATTGCGCCGCTCTTCACGGGGAAGGGATGCGGACTCTACACTCTATTGCCTGAAACCTGTCTCCAAGTGACAATTGAAACATTGCGCCTGCTCCCAACGAAGCAATTGCGGAGACGGGGCGCGCTACCTGTTATGGAGGAATAACAAGCATGGAAAAAAGAAACTATGAAATGGAGCTGACGGGATCTCCTCTTATTCTGGAGACGGGTGAACTGGCTCAGTTCGCCAATGGCGCTGTTCTTGTCCGTTACGGCGATACAGCGATCCTGACAACCGTTACAGCGTCAGCTGAGCCGCGTGAGGGGATTGATTTCTTTCCGCTTTCTGTTGACTACGAAGAAAAGATGTACAGTGTCGGGAGAATTCCCGGAGGCTTTTTGAAGAGGGAGGGACGGCCAACTGAAAACGCAGTGCTGACCGCGCGGTCCATCGACCGGCCTATCAGACCGCTTTTCCCTCATGATCTTCGAAATGATGTTGTCGTCAACAACCTGATTTTATCGGTTGATCATGACCATTCGCCGCAGGTTGCTGCCCTGATCGGAACTTCGGCAGCCGTTGCCATCTCCGACATTCCCTGGAATGGCCCGGTAGCTGGCGTCCAGGTCGCCATTGTTGATGGCCAGATACTGGTTAATCCCGATCTGGAAAACCAGAAGAAATCCGATCTGGATCTCTTCCTGGCAGGAACAGAAGACAAGATCTGCATGATCGAAGCGGGGGCCAATGAGGTATCCGACGAGATGATGCTCCAAGCGATTGAACAAGGTCATGAGGCCATCCGCGAGGTATGCAGGCTGATCAGCCGGATGCGAAGCGAAATCGGCAAGGAAAAATTTTCCTATGAGTCGAAAGATGTGCCGGCCAAGCTGTTTGATCTTGTGCATGAGCGCTATTTTGACCGCATGAAGGAAGCTGTTCTTTCGAAGGACAAATCCGTTCGGGATCAGACGGTTAAAGAACTCGCCGATGAGATCGGCCTCTTCATCAATGAAGAGCACGGAGACCTGGCCGCCTTTAAGGCAGATGCTGTCGATGCCCTGGAAAAACAGGTGGTGCGCCACTATCTGCTCAATGAGCAGCGGCGTGTTGACGGCCGGAATCTCGAAGAGATCCGGGAGCTTAAAGCTGAGATCGACCTCTTCCCCCGTGTTCACGGTTCCGCCCTCTTTTCGCGGGGTCAGACCCAGGTTATGACCATTTGCACCTTGGGCACGGTTGACGATGCCCAGCGCCTGGACGGTGTCGATACACAGGATTCCAAGCGTTATATGCACCAGTACAATTTCCCTGCCTACAGTGTGGGTGAGGCGAGGCCAAATCGTTCACCCGGCCGGCGGGAAATCGGCCACGGCGCCCTGGCTGAGCGTGCACTCATTCCCGTTTTGCCAAGCCTGGAAGAATTTCCCTACACCATCCGCTGCGTGTCCGAAGTGACCATGTCGAATGGCTCCACATCCCAGGCCTCGGTCTGTTCCAGCTCCCTGGCCCTCATGGCGGCCGGAGTACCGGTCAAGAAGCCCGTCGCTGGGATTTCTTCCGGCCTGATTATTGATCCCGAGGATGAGAGTCGTTACCGGGTGTTTATGGATATCCAGGGCATCGAAGACTTCTTCGGCGACATGGACTTCAAAGTGGCGGGAACCCGCGACGGTATCACGGCTGTTCAGGTTGACATCAAAGTAGATGGCCTGACACTTGATATCATCCGTGACGCCTTCGCCCTGACGCAAAAGGGCAGGCTCCAGATTCTTGACCAGGCCATGGATCCTGTTATCGCGAAGCCGAGATCCGAGCTGTCACCCTACGCTCCCAAGATCGATCAGCTTGACATTCCCTCCGACAAGATCAGGGACGTGATCGGCACGGGAGGCAAGGTCATCCGCAGAATCGTGGAATTGACCGGCGCCCAGATCGATGTGGAGGAGGAAGGCCCGGTAGGCCACGTTTACATCGCATCCACTGACACCGAAGCCCGGGAAAAGGCCATGGAGATTGTCCGTGCCATCGTCTTTGATCCTGAGCCCGGTACGGTCTTTGATGGCATCGTCACCCGCCTGATGACTTTCGGCGCTTTTGTCGAGATCGCCCCCGGCAAGGAGGGTCTGGTCCATATTTCAAAAATGGCCTGGCACCGTGTCAACAAGGTTGAAGACGCCGTCTCGGTCGGGGATCATGTCAAGGTCCTGGTTACTGAAATTGATGATCAGGGCAGGTTGAACCTTTCCATGCGCGACCTGATGGAAAAGCCGGAAAACTACGTCGAAAGAGACGAGGGACGGCCCGCAGGCCGCGGCGAAAGGAGGCCTGACGGCCAGCGGAGCAGGGGCTACCGCAGCAGCGGCGACCGTAGCAGCGGAGACCGTGGCAGCCGTGACGGCTCGCGCGGCAGCTCTGCCAGGGGAACTTATGAACGTCGCGAGAGGCGGGATGAAGAAGACCGCGGCAGCCAGCGGGGTGAACCGAGAAAAGGCCGTCAATTCTGAGTATTGCGGATTGACACGGCTTTCATCCCTTTGCTATGATGAACGCCGTCCGGTGACGCAAAACGCGTCGCCTGATAGGGGAGTGGCTCAATGGTAGAGCAACGGTCTCCAAAACCGTGGGTTGCGGGTTCGAATCCTGTCTCCCCTGCCAGAGGGGACCCCGGCAGACACGCCGGGGATCCCCATACAAGATCGGGGTGTAGCTCAGGTGGCTAGAGTGCTTGCTTGGGGTGCAAGAGGTCGCAAGTTCAAGTCTTGTCACTCCGACCATGATGAAAGGGACTGTTTCGTCTGAAGCAGTCCTTTTTTGCGGATAGGATGGACCAGCGCTCATGTATAATCATGTCATGAGTCTTGAAAAAAATCAGGAACAAGCGCTCACGCAGGTTATCATCCACACTGACGGAGCCTGCTCAGGCAACCCGGGCCCTGGCGGATGGGCTGCCATTATCCGGGCCATGGACGTCGAAAAGGAGATTTCCGGCTATGAACCCGTTGCGACCAATAACCGGATGGAATTGACCGCGGCGCTCAAGGCTCTGCAGTCGCTCAACCGCCCCTGCCGTGTCGACCTATACAGCGACAGTGCCTATCTGGTTTCAGCCTTCAATGAAGGCTGGATCGAAAACTGGCAGAAGCGCGGCTGGAAAAATGCCGCAAAAATGCCTGTTGCCAACCAGGATCTTTGGGAAGCGCTCCTTGCCGAACAGCTTCGCCATGACATCACCTGGCACAAGGTCAAGGGACATTCAGACAATGAATACAACAACCGCTGTGATAAAATGGCGGTCAATGAAATACTTCGAAATTCGACTCGGAGCTGAACCGGAGGACCAATCAGGATGAGTCAGCAGCCGGATAAGAACCGCAAAAAGCGGCTTCGCCAACCCGGGCGGCGGGCAGCAGATGTCCGTACGCCTCCGACAATGGCCGGGCAAGTTGGGGCAGCCGGACCGGGACGCCCTCACTGTGCTGCTGAACCGCTTTTATCTGAGGAAGTTCTCAGCCTTGACCCGAGATTTATCGGCCGGATCTTTTCCGTTGAAGTCCAGCAAGTCAAACTGCCCGACGGCCGGCTTACAAGCCGCGAAGTGGTCCGTCATCCCGGTGGTTCCTGCGTGGTGGCGCTTGACCAGGAGGGCTGCATCTATCTTGTTCATCAATACAGGGTAGGTACCGGCGGCCCTTCCCGGGAGATTCCTGCTGGCAAGCTGGATCCGCCGGAAGACGCTTTGAGCTGCGCCCGCAGAGAATTGGCTGAGGAAACTGGTTTGACTGCGGATCGCTGGGATCTGTTGATTCGCTTCTTCCCCTCGCCGGGCTATACCGATGAAGTGATCCATATTTACCTGGCCCGGGACTTGATTAAAGGACCCGCTAACCCGGACCAAGGTGAATTTATTTCCTGTGAACGCATTCGCCTCGAAACCGCACTTGATGAAGTATTGGACGGCATCCTGACAGACGGCAAAACCTGTCTCGGCATTCTTTTGACTGCCATTTCGGTGGGTCTTATGAGGTAGCAGGCTGATGGCTGAATCGGAAAGACAAGGGGGTTCTGCACTGACAAGGCGTCAGCAGCGTGATATTCTTGGGGTCTTATTTCTGGCCCTTTCATTGCTGATGGCCTTTGCTCTTTACGCCCCGGCGTCCTGGACGGGTTGGCTGGGCCGTGCGCTTTCCACCGTCAATACAGGCCTTTTCGGTACAGCGGCCCTTATTTTGCCTCTGATTCTTCTTGCTTTCTCTTTGATGTTCTTTCTCCAGCGGCTGGCCGCAGTTACAGCAAAGCACGCCGGAGCTTTTTTTATGATCTATCTGATCGGAACCTCATTGGTTTCGCTCTTTGTCCTGCCCTATAGCCAGCTTGAACTGGCAGTCGAACCCACCCCTCCGGGCGGGATTGCCGGATGGCATCTGGTCAGGGAGCTTTGGCGTTTCGGCCGCTTCCCCCAGGCCATCCAGCCGGGGAATCGCTGGAGCGGCGGACTGGCAGGTGGCCTGATCGCCAATTCCCTGGAGCGCGTTGCCGGACTGACGGGAGCCCTGATTATTCTCTTCGCCCTTCTTGTTACCCTGCTGGTTTTTGCCTTTGGCCTGTCGCCCTCGAGGATGGCCGGTCTGGCTTCACTGGTACGCGATGAGCTTCCAGGACCTCCTGAGGAGGGGAGCGGGGAAGCGGAAGCCGTGGAACGGCGGAGTTTCTTTGCCCGTCTCATCAAACGCCGCCCTCCCGCTGATGGGGAGGGGGAGGGGGAAAGTCCCGCCGACTCAGTTCCTCCGGCCGCTGCCGGGCCCGCAGGATGGACCACCCTTTGTCCGCCGTCCGAAGCCGGGGACCCGGCTTCGCAGGAAACGGGGAGGATTGCCTTTCAGAAGCCGCCGCCGGGATATCCCTCGTCGGGAGGGGAGACCAGGCCACGCATGCCCCTGCAGGGTGTTCCCTACTTGTTTACACCTTCAACGGCAGCTCCTTCCCGGTCCCTTGCAAGAGAAGCCGCCGAAGAGACTGCCGGTTCACGTGAAACATCCATGAGGCCGCCGGAACGCCTGACTTCAGCCAATGGGCGCGGCATACTGCCCAAGAAACCGGTCAAGCGCTACCGTGCCGAGCAGCTGAGTCTTTTATCCGAATACCGGCCGCCTCCTCTTTCGCTCTTGAAAGAGGACAGCGGCATGAAAAAGACCCCCCAGGAGATCAGGGAGATCCGTGAACTGGGGCGCAAGCTTGAACAGACCCTGGACAGCTTCGGTGTTGACGCCCACATCGTCAATTATACAACCGGCCCAACCATTACACGTTTTGAATTGGCGCCCGGACCGGGGATCAAGGTGAGCCGGATTGTCAATCTGGCCGATGACATCGCGCTCAGCCTTGCGGCCATGGGTGTCCGAATCGAAGCACCCATTCCGGGCAAGGCGGCCATCGGGATTGAGATTCCCAACAAGAACATGAGCCCTGTTTTGTTGAGAAGCCTGCTTGAGTCAAAGGAATTTCAGCAAAACCGCGGCCCGCTTGTCGCTGCACTTGGACGCAATGTCGGCGGTGAAGCCATCCTGTGTGATCTCAGCAAAATGCCCCACCTGCTGATTGCAGGGGCAACCGGTTCCGGCAAGTCGGTCTGCATCAACGCCATCCTGATCAGCATTCTCTACCGATCCTCGCCTGTTGATGTGCGGATGCTGATGATCGATCCCAAAATTGTTGAACTCAATGTCTACAATGGGATCCCGCATCTGCTTCAGCCTGTGGTAACCAATGCCGAAAAGGCATACGGTGTTCTCAATTACGCCTGTTCGGAAATGGAAAGACGCTACCGTCTGTTTGCGGACAAAAAAGTTCGGGATATCACTTCCTACAACCAGGCAGTCCGCCGTGCCGGCAAGACAGATCCGGAAGAAGGGCCGATTCCCAACATCCTGATCGTGATCGACGAACTGGCTGATCTGATGGCACTGACCCAGCACCAGGTTGAGAGTGCCATTTCGAGATTGATGGCAAAAGCCCGCGCGGTCGGCATCCATGTCATTATCGCGACTCAACGGCCTTCAGTAGATGTCATTACGGGGATCATCAAGGCCAACATCCCCTCACGTATCGCCTTTGCCGTTGCCTCTCAGGTCGATTCACGGACCATCATTGATTCGGGTGGAGCAGAGAAATTGCTTGGCAGAGGGGACATGCTTTACTTTCCGCTCGGTTCAATCAAAGCGATCAGAGGACAGGGAGCCTTCGTCAGCAACAGGGAAGTTGAGCGCATTCTGGCCCACATCAAGAGCTATTATCCGGAAAACTACGACGAAAGAGTAGCCGATGCCATCGAGAATCCGGAAACGGAGGACAAAGCTTCCATGGCGGAAGACGGTGAAGACGAATTGTTGATGGAAGCGCTGCGAGTGGTTGTGGAGGCTGATTACGCGGCCGTCTCCCTTTTGCAGAGAAAACTTCAGATCGGTTACCCCAGGGCCGCAAGGCTGGTGGATCGCCTGAGCGAACTCGGTTATGTCGGACCCTTTGAAGGCAGCAAACCCAGAAAACTCCTTATTACCCATGACCAGTACGAGCGGCTTTCACCCGAGGCTCCCGGCAAGGAAGACCATGACAGCCGCGCCTGAGAACTCTTTTGAAGCGGGTTCAGCTGAGGTGATCTCGGTCGGAACTGAGTTGCTGGTCGGGCAAATCATCGACAGCAATGCCTGCTTTTTATCACAGCAATTGGCCGAACTGGGTATCTCAACTTATCGGCACACTGTTGTCGGTGATAATCCGGATCGTCTGGAGAAGGCCATCCGGATGGCCCTGGAAGACAATGACCTGGTCGTCACCACAGGCGGACTGGGCCCGACAGCTGACGATTTGACCGCGGAGGTGGCCGCCTCGGTGGCCGGCCTCCCCCTCCTGAAAGACAAGGCGGTGACGGAGGAACTCCGAAGAAGATATCCTGACCGGACGCGTTACGATTTTTCTGTCTATCCAAAGGTTCCCTCAGGAGCCGTGGTTTTCAAAAATGAAACAGGAACGGCACCCGGCTCTTTCGTTTTTCTTAAAGCTTATGACAACAGAAAAGCCATACTGATGCTTCCCGGCCCGCCTGATGAGATGGAGCCGATGTTTCTGGTTTCTGTCAGGCCTTTTTTGGAAACTTTCAGCCGTTATCGCTTCAGGCACCGCTACGTCCGTTTATTTGGCATCGGAGAATCAAAGGCAGAGGAACGCATCCGGGATCTTGTCGAAAGCCAGAAAGAAGTGACCATCGCTCCCTATGCCTCAATCAAGGAGGTCGTGATTCGTGTTTCCCAGCGAATGGACAAAGCAGGAGGAGAAGATCTCACGAAAGCCATGACAGAGAGTCTGGCCGGGCGTTTCGGACCGGATGTGTTCGAGGTTGGCTCCCGGCCCCTGGAAGCCGTTCTTCTTGATTTACTGGCAGAAAGGCAAATGACCATGGCCCTTGCCGAGTCCTGTACAGCGGGGATGGCCGCATCAACGCTGGCAGGTATTCCCGGTTCATCGGCAGTTCTTCTGGGCGGAGTGGTCACCTACAATAATGAGATGAAGAATCGCTTGCTGGGGGTGTCCAGCAAGATCCTGACATCCGCGGGAGCCGTCAGCTGTCCGGTTGCTATTGCCATGGCCGAAGGCTGCAGGGCAAGAACAGGGGCTGATGTGGCCCTGTCCTTCACCGGGATTGCGGGGCCGGGAGGCGGCACTGAGGAGATGCCGGCGGGAACGGTTTGGATTGCCTGCGCCAGGGCCGGGGCATCAACCGTGGCAAAGAAATACCATTTCGCAGGAGACCGCAACCGTGTCCGCACACGGGCGGTGTACACCGGTCTGGATCTCGTTCGGAGGCTGTTGCTCGGCCTATGAGAAGGCGCAGGGAGGAACACAGCTGGCTCTTGACGGATCCGCGAAAGACCGGCATGCGCGTCTTATCCACGGGAAGAGCGACGGCCGTCCTGATGTTTTCACTTGCCACGGCCAAGCTGACGGGTTTCGCAAGGGAGATCCTGATCGCGCCGACTTTTGGGTACGGGGTCAACACCGACGCCTATTTCATCGGTTTCCAGATTCCCGATCTGTTTTACCAGCTGCTTATTGGCGGCACCTTTGCCGCGGCGGTCACACCCGCCATGTCTGCAGCCCTGGCCCGTGACGAAGAAAAGAAGATCTGGCGGAGCCTCAGCACCCTGATCAATGTCTTTCTGATTGCTTTTTTGACGGCTATCCTGTTGGGGGAACTATTCGCAGGCCCCATTATCCGGCTCTACAATCCAAACAAGGACGCTGCCATCATTGAACGGGCGATCTCGGTTGCCCGGATGCTTTTTCCCCAGATCATCTTTCTCTTTTTGGCCGGCATGTGCGTGGGAGTCTTGAACGGTCACAAACTCTTTCAACGGGCTGCTTTTACGACAACACTCTACAACCTGGTCTGCATCTTTTTCATGATCCGCTGGGGGGATCAGTCAGCAGGGGCGCCTGCCAGAGTGGCCCTCGGCGTCGTGATCTCTTCGGCCGTCAACTTTCTATACCTGGCCTTTATGGCCAGGCGCGTCATTCACTATAAACCGATTATTGATTTGCAGGACAGGGGATATAGGAAGCTGATGAGGCTCGCCGTCCCGACGCTGATTTCGGGTACGGCCATCCAGCTCAACTCCATCATTCAGACTGGTTTCGCCAACCAGTTTACCGGGGCCGTGACATCGCTCCGCCATGCTCAAACCATGTGGAAGCTGCCCTATGGGATATTTGCGCTCGCCGTCGCCAGCGTGATGTCCCCCAGCCTGACCCGGGCCTTTGCCAACCGTCGTTTTGAGGACATGAGGAAGATCTACACCGAATCGCTCCGCCGCGCGCTCTATTTTGTCACGCCCTTCGTCCTCATCTTCGCCGTCATGGCGGAGGAGACAGTCGAAGCGGTTTTTCAATGGCGGGGTGCCATCCCCCTTGAAAATCTCCTCATTGAAGGGAGCCTGCTGCGCCTGTATAGCCCGGCCATTTTCTTCCTGACCTTCTATGAAGTAGCCAACCAGGCTTTCTATGCCCGTCATATGACGCGCGTATCGCTTCTGACATCCATCGTTTCCCTGGTGCTCAACCCCCTGTTTTGTGTTTTGTTCACACAGGTTTTCGATTGGGGTATTTACGGCCTTCCAGTCGCTTACATCCTGAACAGCGCCATCAACATGGTCATGATTTCATTTCTCTACCGCCTCCACATAAAAAAGGCCAGACCCTACCGGATGTTGCCCTTCTACCTCCGGCTGGCCTTCTGCTCAGCGACAACGGTCATTGTGATACTGGGACTGAACACACTGCCATTGGAGCCGTCAGGGAAAATTGGCCAGCTCCTTATCTATTCCGTCAAGGCACTGATGGCCATCCTGACTTATTATCTGACGGGCCTTGCCATCAATTTCCGCGAATCAAAGGATTTGCAGGGCATGATCCGCCGGTTTTTAAAACTGTCACCCGCGCGTTCTTGACCGGCAGGACAAAAAGGCAGTCAAAAGCGGATTCAGAATGCCGGTTCCATTGACGGAGACAGACACTTTCGGTAAGATGGAATTAATCGAGAAGGAACAAAAGTTCTGAACAAAAGAATCATGAGATTGAATGAAATCTGCGGGAGGTTGCCATGGCCAAGGGAGCCAAATCGAAACAGGATATCAAGCCAAGAGAAGATAAAGACCGCCAGGCTGCACTCAAAGCGGCGCTGGACAGGATCGAAAAAGATTTCGGCAAGGGAGCCGTCCTGACACTCGGAGATACAGAAGTCATGGAGGTGGAGTCGATCCCGACAGGAGCGCTCTCCCTGGATGTGGCGCTTGGCATCGGCGGTTTGCCCAGAGGCAGGGTGATCGAGGTGTACGGGCCTGAGTCTTCCGGGAAAACGACCGTGGCCCTCCACAGCATCGCGGAGGCCCAGAAACGCGGAGGCATCGCGGCTTTCATTGACGCGGAGCATTCACTCGATCCGTCCTATGCTGAGAATTTGGGTGTTGATATTGAGAACCTGATTGTATCCCAGCCCGATTACGGGGAGCAGGCGCTTGAAATTGCCGAGGCATTGGCGCGGTCGGGAGCCGTTGACGTAATCGTGATTGATTCAGTGGCAGCACTTGTTCCCCGTGCCGAAATTGACGGGGAAATGGGTGATGCCGTCGTCGGCCTTCAGGCAAGGTTGATGTCCCAGGCTTTGCGCAAACTGGCTGCTGTCATCAATAAAAGCCGTACCATGGTCATTTTCATCAATCAGCTGCGCGAAAAGATCGGTGTTATGTTTGGCAGCCCGGAAACAACGACAGGGGGCAGGGCGCTTAAATTCTACGCCAGTGTCAGGCTCGACATCAGGCGAATCGGCAAGATCGAAATGGGAGATAAGCTGATCGGATCAAGGACCAGGGCCAAGGTGGTCAAGAATAAAGTGGCGCCCCCTTTTCACGAGGCGGAATTTGATATCCTCTATGGCCGGGGCATTTCCCAAACCGGCTGTGTCCTTGATATGGGTGTTGATGCAGACATTATCAAGAAGAGCGGATCATGGTTTTCCTATCAGGACAAGCGCCTGGGCCAGGGTCGGGACAATGTGCGGGCTTTTCTTGAAGAAGAGGCGAATCGTGAACTTTATGAGGAAATCGAAGAGCAGGTTCGCAGCTACTACCTGGACGAATCCGGCCGAAAAAGTGTCGATACCGGACAGGCGGGCCATGATGACAGTGACTTGCTTGATGCCGATGTTGACGCCATGCTCGGACTCGATTTATGAGCCTTCCGCAAGCATTCGAGGAAGCCCGGCAAAAGGCGGCAGCTTTCATTGGCATTGACCGTTCGAAGTCGTCCGGCCGTGTCAGGCAGAACCTGCTGAAAAAAGGAATCGATCCAAAAGTTGCCGATGAAGTCGTAGACTATTTCATCAAAATTGACTACATCAATGACCAGCGGGCAGCGGCAGCGGTTGCTGCCCGGTACCATGGGCGAAAAATCAGGTCAAGGCGCTGCATGAAGGATGTATTCATTCGAAATGGCATTGATGCGGATGTGGCCGGACAATACGTATTGCGTCTTGATGAAGACAGGGAAACGGCCACCCGGCTCTGCCGGCACGCTTTCCCGGACGCTTCGCCCGGCCAGGAAACAGAAATGATGAAACTCCTGACCCGGCGCGGCTATCCCGCGGGGCTGGCGCGTGAGGTGATCCGAAACCATCTGGAATTATGAATCAGTCTTATTATCTTCTGTCTCTTGGCTGTCCCAAAAATGAAGTTGATTCCGAATGCATGAGCGCCCTTCTGAAAGAGGCAGGGTATTCTTTCACCGATGATCCTTCCTCGGCCAGATATTTGATTGTCAATACTTGCGCCTTCATTGAGCCGGCCGTTGAAGAAGCCATCGGGGCCATTCTTGATCTGGCCGGGCAGAAGGGGGAGAACTCCTTTCTGGTTGTTGCCGGCTGTCTCTCCCAGCGTTACAAAGAAGAAATTTTCGAAGAATTTCCTGAAGTGGATGCCATTCTTGGAACCGGGGAGTTCAGCCGGATTGCGGACACGCTGAGAAGTCTGGCAGACGGGTTGGGACTGCGTTCGCACCGTCCCGGTCCCCCGGAGGATGTCTCCCATCTTGATGTTGTCCGGGTTCCGTCCGCTCCTCAAGGCACTTATGCCTACCTGAAAATTGCAGAAGGTTGTTCCAATGCCTGTGCCTATTGCACCATCCCCCGCTTGCGCGGGCCCCAGCGATCCAGGCCGCCTCAGGCCATTATAAAAGAGGCCCGCTGTTTGGCGGATCAGGGCGTCCGTGAACTGATTCTGATTGCCCAGGATACGACACGCTATGGTCATGACCTGCCGGGAAGGCCGACTTTGGCCTCGCTTTTAAAACAGCTGTCGCGGGAACTGCCCGCGATCGAGCTGATCCGCTGCCTCTATTTTTATGCCGGTGCAGTGACTGATGAATTGATCGAAGAGATGGCTGTCAACCCCAAGGTTGCGCACTACATCGATCTTCCCATTCAACACGCTTCCAACGCGGTTCTGGAACGGATGGGGCGGCACGAAACCATCGGGGAGATCACCGGAAAAATTGAACAATTCCGGCGATTGATTCCGGATGTCATCATTCGTTCGACTGTCATCACTGGTTTTCCTGGTGAAAAGGAAGAGGATTTCCAAAAACTGCTTGATTATGTCAGGGATATCCGATTTGACAGGCTGGGTTGTTTTGTCTTCTATCCGGAGGAGGGGACGCCTGCGGCTCTGATGGCGGATCAGGTCCCCCGCACCCTGGCGTCATCCCGGGCAACAAAAATCATGGAAGTCCAAAAAGGCATTGCGCTTGAGGCCAATCGAAAAAGGATCGGTTCAGTAACACCTGTCCTTTTTGAAGGGGTCCATGCGCGTGGTATACTCTTTCAAGGGAGAAGCTACGGCGAGGCGCCGGATATTGATCCTCTTATTTTTGTTGCGGCCACAAGGGACGACCTTGCGATTGGCAGCAGGCCGGCCGTACGAATTGTAGAGGCTCGTCCCTACGAGCTGATAGGAGTATCTGTTCATGAACATTGCCAATAAGCTGACGCTGTCAAGAATCATCATGATTCCCTTCATTCTGTTCTTTCTCCTGCCCTTGCCTTACTGTGAGACCTGCGCCTTTTCCGGCTTCATCGTATCGGCTCCTGGCCGCGTGATTGCCTTTGTCCTCTTTATTTTGGCAGCCATGACTGACCTGCTTGACGGAATGCTGGCGCGGAAGCAGGGCCTGGTTTCCAATTTCGGAAAGCTGGTTGATCCCATCGCTGACAAACTCCTGGTTTTATCTGTTTTTACCGCCTTTGTACAGCTGGGACGGATCTCCACTTACGTCATTGTCCTGATCGCGGCTCGCGAGTTTTTTGTGACGGGAATCCGTGTTGTCAGTATTGAACAGGGGCAGGTGATTGCGGCGAGCTGGTTTGGAAAAATCAAGACAATCTTCCAGATCATTGCCCTGGGATCTTTAATGTTTGAACCGATTATTGTCCAGTGGTTCGATCCATCCCTTCCTTTTTTGGGTTATGGACAGCCATGGACCATACCCGGGGATGTTCTGGTGGCCGTCACCCTGCTGCTGACCGTCTTCTCAGGTCTTGACTACTGGCTTAAAAATAGAGAGCTCTTGACGGGTGCTTTCCGGGTCTAGCGGATTTCATACCTGAAGGGCTGCCTGAAATTTGAATTTATGGAGGGTTCTTATGACGAAACAGGAAATCTTGGAACGTATCCGGACCATACTGGCGGATCAGCTCAGCATTGACAAAGAGTCAATCGAAATGACTTCAAGCATCATCGAAGATCTTAATGCGGACTCTCTTGACATCGTAGAAATGGTCATGTCCCTTGAATCTGAGTTTGACTTGCAAATCATGGACGAAGAAGCGGAACGCATCCGTACCGTCGGGGATGCCGTCGACTTCATCCACGCCCATTTATAGTGAGTGGCGTACCGTCCCTGAAAACCAGGGCGCACCCATCAGACGACGTGCCAATCGATTTTTCCATTTTGGAGAACCGTCTCGGTTACTCTTTTGAAAACCGCCGGTTGCTTGCAGAAGCGCTGACGCATCCTTCCTATGCCTACGAACAGCAAAATGCAACCCGGGATAATCAGCGGCTTGAGTTCCTGGGTGACGCTGTCCTCCAGCTGATCGTGACGGAACATCTATACGCAGAAAACCCGGATGCCCCCGAAGGAATGATGACCAAAATCCGCGCGGGTCTGGTCTGTGAGCGGACGCTTGCCCAGCTGGCACTGTCGCTCGAACTGGGGAACTTTCTCAGGCTCGGGCATGGCGAATTCCTGACAGGAGGCGGATCCAACCCTTCCAATTTATCCGACGCTGTCGAAGCGGTCCTCGGTGCCATTTACCTTGAAAGGGGAATGGAGGCTGCCCGGCAAGTGGTGATCCGCTTGCTGCAACCCTACTTCAAGCTGGCCGTCAACGGCGGTCTCGACAACGATTTTAAAAGCAGGCTTTTCGAGTGGACCCAGTCGCATAAAAAGATGGATCTGGAGTTTCGGGTTCTTGAAACAAGCGGACCGGACCATGACCGGCAATACACCGTAGGCCTTTACATCGACAGTCAGCTGAAAAAAACGGGTGTAGGGAAAACCAAAAAGGCAGCGGAACAGGAAGCTTCGCGCCGGTTTCTGGAAAGCTTGACGGGAGATGAAACAGGACCATGCTGAAATCGCTTGAGATCCAGGGGTTTAAATCATTTCCCGAATATACGCAAATCAATTTTCACAAAGGTATCACAGCGATCGTTGGTCCTAATGGGGCCGGCAAATCGAACATAACCGACGCCATCCGCTGGGTGCTGGGCGAGCAGAGCGCAAAAACCCTTCGGGGACAGCGAATGGAAGACGTGATCTTTGACGGGACCGCACAACGACGCCCGGTCAGCTTTTCTGAAGTGACCCTGACCCTTGACAATTCCAAGAAGATTCTACCCATTGACTACGAAACAGTTTCGCTCACCAGACGGTATTTCCGGTCGGGTGACAGTGAATATCTGATCAATAAAACTCCCTGCAGGCTGAAGGATATCAACAGGCTGCTGATGGACACAGCGGTGGGCCTGGACGGTTACTCGATCATCGGGCAGGGGCGTGTGGATGAAATTCTGAGCAATAAATCAGAGGATAGGCGGGCCATATTCGAGGAAGCGTCCGGCATTGTCCAGTTCAGAAGCCGCAAGGAAGAGGCACTGCGCAAGATTGAGCGGAGTGAACAGAATCTTGTCCGTGTCGACGATCTGCTCGCAGAACTGGAAAACCAGGCGGTACTGCTTGAAAAACAAGCTGAAGATGCGCGTTCCCACATGGATCTGGCGTCGCGGTTCCGCAAGCTTGACACAGCTCTTGTCTTGAGGCAGCTGGAAACGCTGGAAAGCCAGAAAGCGAAAAAGGAGAGCGAAGCCTCCCTGATTGAAGCAGATCTTGAAGAAGCAAGAAAAGCACAAGACCATGAGCGGGCAAACCATGAATCTTCTATACATACCATTGATCAGCTCGACCGTAAACTGGAGCTTGAACAGACGCATTTCAACGAGTTATCTGTGAAAGAGACCGAGCATATTGGCCTTGAAGCACTTTACAAGGAAAAATACTCCAGCTCCAAAGAGGGAGCGGAATCGCTTCTGGAAGAAAAGAACAGGCTGGTCATGCAGGTCATGGCAGCTGAGCAGGATCTGGCGGGACGTGCGTCTGAGCGTGATGATCTTATGCAGCGCCGCAATGTTCTGGAAAAACAACTGGAAGGCGAAAAGAAGCGGCTTTTGTCTTTGAAAGAAAGGGCTGACGGCCATGGAAAAGACCTCTCCGATCTGACTGTCAGGCGGGAAGAGAGAATGAGCCGGCTGGCGGACATCCGCGCCTCACTCCAGGAAATGGCGGGGGAAAAGCAGGCTCTGGAGAAAAGTTTCCAGCGCCTTAAAACTGACAAATCAACCTTGGCAGAAGAAATCGCCACCGCTGCCGAATACCTGAAAAATCTCGGCCGTGACAGGTCATCCTGTGAAGATGGCATTACGGTTTTGCAAAGCCGGGCGGCTGAAGCCAAAAAGAATACACAGCAGGGTCACCGTCAGACTGATTCCATTGAACAGGCGGCGGAGGAGCTCAGCCGAAAAATTAAACAATTGGCTTATGAGGCGGATACACTTGAACGGCTCGAACTGGATTATGAGGGATATTCGCAACCGGTCAGGCAAATCATGCAGGAAGAGGGGAAGACGGCCCGCGGGGGAATTTACGGCCCTCTGGGTTCTCTGCTGACCGTCCCTGAAACACTTCGGCAGGCGGTTGAAATAGCCCTTGGCGCCTCTGCCCATCACCTGGTGTGCGACAAGGAGGAAACAGCCGAGTACTGGATTGACTGGCTTCGGCGAACCCGTCAAGGCCGTGCCACCTTTTTGCCGGTTCAATCACTCTCCTTTGGCACCGTGGATCAAAAAACGCTGGATACCGCTTCAACAAGCAAAGGCTGGATAGGGCTTGCCAGTGAGGCCGTCATCTGTGATCAGGCTATCCTCCCCGCGGTCCGCTATACCCTGGGGCGGACCCTGCTGGTGCAAACGCTCGAGGATGCCGTCGAGCTGAGCCGGAAGACCGGCCGCCGTTATTCAGTGGTAACACGTGACGGTGACGTTGTCCACAGGGGAGGGTCCATGACAGGCGGTCACCGGTCGGCACGGTCAACGGGCGTGCTGGGGCGTCCCGGGCGCATCCAGGCAGCCAGGCAGGAGGCTGCGGAAATGGCGGGAGAGCTTGAAGAGACCAGGAGAAAGTTCGATGCAGCCAAAGAAGAACTCCGTTCCTTTGCCGAGTCGGAGGAAGGCATCCTGGAGGAATTGGCTCAGGCCCGGCGTGAACTTGTGAGGCTTGAAGCCGAAGAGGAAGCGAAAGAATCAGCTCTCCGGCGAATCCAAACAGAGAGGGAAAAGTTGGAGGAAGAGGAAGCCCGGCTCACGGAACGGCTTGCCGAGCTTGACGGCTCCATGGCCCGGATGGGGCAGGATATCCAGGAGGGGGAAAGAGAACGTCAGGATCTGGAGGAAGGCATCGGGACACTCAAAACGGAGCATGAAGAGGAGCTAAGCCTTTATCATGATTGCCGGGAAACCGTAACCAAACTGGAACTTTCCATCGCTTCGATCGCTGACTTGCTGGCTGGTTTTGATAAAAGGGCGGCGCAGTCGGACCGGGAAATCGAAGCAGCCCGTCTGCGGCTTTCTTCACTTGAACGGGAGTGGGAGAGCCAGACTCGGAAAATGGAACAAGCCAGGAACGACATTGAGCTGAATGAAAAGGCCCTGGGTCAGATCGGGGAAATGATTAAGGCGAGCCGGGCCTCTTTGGAGGACCTGCTGACCCGCCGCGAAGAGGCCTTTACCCGCCAGCGTGCTCTCTTGGGTTCCATGAACAGCGCGGGGGATCTCGTCGCCTCACTCCAAACGGTACTCGAACGCCGAAAGGCCGAAACGCAGCGGGCAGAGCAACAGATCGACGATCAGCTGAACCGGCTTTGGGAAACACATGGCTTGACGCGGGCGGAAGCGGAAGGTGAGGCGGACTCCATCCCGTCGCTTGCCAAGGCAACGGCAGAGCGCGACGAACTTAAGCGCCGGATTGACGAACTGGGCCCCATCAACCATAACGCCATCCGCGACTTTGAGTCTTTGAAGTCCAGAATCGATTTCACCGTATCACAGCGGCAGGACATCGAAGCGGCACAAGCTGAGCTCCAGAGTGTTATAGGCCAGCTTGATCAATCCATGCGGGAACAGTTCAGCGAAACCATCCATCAGGTAAATCAGAATTTTAACCAGGTCTTTGCTGAATTGTTTTCAGGAGGACAGGCGGAACTGGTCCTGGAGGGTGACGAAGATGTCCTGACAGCTGACATCGGGATCAGGGCACAGCCGCCGGGCAAGAAACTGCAAAAACTCTCTCTTTTATCGGGTGGTGAGCGGTGCCTGACCGCGATCGCGCTCCTTTTCGCCATCCTGAAGCTCAAACCCGCCCCTTTTTGCGTCTTTGACGAGGTGGAGTCGGCCCTGGATGATGCCAATGTCAAACGCTTTACCGACTATATCAGACGTTATGCCTGGTCCATGCAATTCATCCTTGTCACGCACCGTAAAGGTACCATGGAAGCTGCAGACAGGCTTTATGGCGTGACCATGCAGGAGCGGGGAATATCGCGCGTTTTGTCAATGGTACTCTCAACGGCGCTGCCCTACGGGGACTGATCAAATTCGAGGTGGCCGGGTGAGTTTGTTTGAAACCTTCAAGAATGGCCTGAAGAAGTCACGTGAATTCATGACGGCCAACCTCAACAGGATGGCCGCAGGGCTTGGCATTTTCGATGACGAGATGCTGGACGAACTCGAGATGATGCTGATCCAGGCCGACTGCGGCATGACCGCGTCAACGGAAGCCATCGAAGCCATCCGTGAACATATCCGGCTGACGGGAGATGCTTCAAGAGAAAGCGTTCTTGCTGTCTTGAAATCCTCGCTCGGTGCCATGATGGCGGAGAAAACCCTGACCGTCAAGGAAGGCATGCTGTCCCTTTACCTGATGGTCGGCGTAAACGGAACCGGCAAGACGACAACGGCGGCAAAACTGGCACAAAGGGCCAAGGAAAAAGACTTCCGGGTCATGATGGCTGCCGCTGATACCTTCCGTGCCGCAGCAATCGAACAGTTGAAAGTGTGGGGGGAGCGTACCCGGACAACGGTCATTGCGCACGCTGCCGGATCTGATCCTGCAGCCGTGGTATTTGACGCGATTCAGGCGGCCCATGCAAGAAAAACGGAACTGCTCATTGTTGATACAGCCGGCAGGCTTCATACGAAAAAGAACCTCATGGATGAGCTGGGGAAAATTCGTCGCGTTATTGACCGGGAGGCTCCGGACGCCGTTCTTGAAACCATTCTGGTTATCGATGCGACTACCGGCCAGAATGCCATTGTCCAAGCCCGAGCCTTCCATGAAGCGACTCAGGTAACCGGCCTGGCCGTCACTAAACTGGACGGCAGCGCCAAAGGCGGAGTTGCCATAGCCGTCGCCCGGGAGACCGGCCTGCCACTGTGCTTGGCCGGCCTGGGGGAGGGGGTGGGCGATCTGCAGGATTTTGACCGCTCGCTCTTTTTGGAAGCCTTATTGCCGCAAGCCTGAAGGTCTGTCAATACAATTACTTGACAGTATGGCGGCACCTGATTATACTGATTTCATGAAAGATGAAGCCAAGCCTTTACAGGCCTCTTTTCACACCGATGTTTGCCTTTGGCTGGACTACTATGGCGATCTGCTCAGCAGGCGTCAACGTCAGGTTCTGACCCTCTATTTTGATGAGGACTGGTCACTTTCAGAAATCGCCAAACACACCGGCTTGTCGCGGCAGGGAATCCATGACCAGATCAGGAGAGGGGTGGCACGGCTCAGCACCCTGGAGGACACGCTTGAGCTGGCCCGGCGTGATCGGCAGATGCAAGCCCTGATCAAAAAGGGCATGCATCTGCAGGAAACGGGGGATAGGGAGGAGCTTGGCCTGACACTTGAAGCCATGATGAAATTGCTGGAACAGGGGCCCGGCGGGAAGGATAACTTGAATGGCGCTCTTTGAGAATCTCAGTTCACGGCTGACCCGGATCACCGATGCCATGCGCGGCAAAAGCCGTGTGACCGAGAAGGACATCAAGGACATGATGCGGCAGATCCGGTTGGCTTTGCTGGAAGCTGATGTCAACTATCAGGTTGTCAAAGACCTGTCGGAGGAAATTGCCGAAAAAGCGCGCGGTGCTGAAGTTTTGCAGAGCCTGACGCCAGGCCAGCAAGTGGTTAAAATCGTGCACCAAGCCCTGGTCGGTGTCCTTGGAAAGGAAGAAAAACTTGCCGTCTCACCGACCGGCTTTACGGTCATCATGCTGTACGGATTGCAAGGAACCGGAAAGACAACAACGGCGGCAAAGCTGGCGCTTCATCTGAAAGAAAAAGGCAAGAAGCCAATGCTGGTGTCAGCCGACGTCCATCGGCCTGCCGCACAGGAACAATTGCAGATACTGGCGGACCAGACAGGCGTTGATTGCTTCATCAATCCCGAAGAGAAGAGCGCCCCGGCCCTCGCAAGGCAGGGCCTGGAGCGGGCTCGCTACATGATGTGCGATACCGTGATTATTGACACGGCCGGCCGCATGACGGTCGATGACGGGCTGATGGAAGAACTGAAATCCATCCATGAGGCTATCAAGCCGGATGAAAGTCTGCTGATTGTTGATGCCATGATCGGCCAGGAAGCCGTCCATATTGCGGAAGCTTTTGACAGCCAGGTCGGGCTGGACGGCTTTATTATGACCAAGCTGGACGGGGACGCCAGGGGCGGGGCGGCACTGTCTATCCGGCGGATGACCGGCAAGCCCATCAAAATGATCGGCACAGGTGAAAGGCCGGGCGACCTCGAGGTCTTTCGCCCTGATCGCCTGGCCTCCCGCATTCTCGGAATGGGTGACGTTTTGACCCTGATCGAAAAGGCCTCTGATATCTATGACGGGAAGCAGGCCGCAAAAACTGCCGAGCGCCTTAAGGCAAATACCTTCACCATGCAGGACATGCTGGAGCAGCTGGAACAGATCCAGGGCATGGGCTCCATCAAAGAAATGATGGCCATGATACCGGGGGCCGGCAGAAAACTCAAAGACATGGACATTGATGAGAAAGACCTGGCCAGGACAAAGGCCATCATCCAATCCATGACTTTGCGTGAACGGGAAAACCCGAGGGTACTGGATGCCTCACGCAGACGGCGTATCGCCAGGGGGAGCGGCCTTGAGGTACAGGATGTCAACCGGGTGGTACGACGCTACGATGATATGATGAAAATGATGAAACAATTCGGATTCCTGGGACAGGGCGGCAGACGCCGCCGGAGCAAGCTGCCCTTTGGGGGGCTCGGCTTCTAACGCTTATGACGGGCGCCAAGGCCCGGCAAAGATAAATCTACCTTATTATGGAGGAACTTATGGCAGTAAAAATCCGCCTCAAACGAGTAGGCAAGAAAAAACAACCGTACTACCGCGTTGTAGTCGCTGACGCGCGTTTCCCGCGCGATGGCCGCTTCATCGAGGAAATCGGCACTTACAACCCCCACACTGATCCGTCAACCTTCAAAGTCGACGGCGACAAAGTCAGGGACTGGATCGCCAAGGGTGCCCAGCCAACAGATACCGTAAAAAAATTACTCAAGTATAACGGAATTTTGGAGTAAAAAATGAAAGAATTGCTAAAATCTGTCATCGAACCACTGGTCCGTTTTCCTGAGGAACTGGTCATCGAGGAAAAAATCCAGGGAAGAGAAATCGTCCTTACTGTAAGCGCCAATCCTGATGACATTGGCCGGGTAATCGGCCGCGGCGGCCGGCGTGCACATGCGGTCAGAACCATCATGAAGGCCAAAGGGGCCATGGACAACAAACGTGTTTCTGTAGATATCCTTTCATGAAACGTCCCTTCTTCCTTATTGGCGCCTGTCAGAGGGCGCACGGTATCAAAGGCGAAGTACTGGTCAGAAGCCTGACCGACGACCCCGAGCGTTTTTTCCAGGGCCTGGTTTGTTATGCCATGGATGATGCCGGGGAGGAACCGGTCGAAAAACTGACTCTGTCCGGATGCCGGCCGGTACCTCAGGGTCTTCTGCTGACCTTCCAGGGAATTGCCGACCGGGAGGCAGCCCGCCGTTTGGCGGGGGTCAAGCTGGCTGTCAGGCGGGAAGATGCCCTTGAGCTGTCCGGCGAAGGCGAATTTTATTATGGCGACTTGCTGGGAGCAGCGGTGCGCGACCGTCAAAGAGGCCTGCTCGGCATGGTTACAGATGTAATGGACACGGGGAGCGGGGACATCCTGGTTGTTTCACAAGCAGGACAGGCCGATGTCCTCATTCCCTTTTTGCGATCCATTGTCAAGGAAGTTGACCCTGATTTCAGGTCCATGGAAGTGGAACTTCCGGATGGACTCTTTGAGCTTTACCGGCAGTTGGAAGACAGTCCGGTTGAGGACTGACCGTGCCGCTCAAGTTTTCTGTTTTGTCTCTTTTCCCCCAACAGGTGCGGCAGGCCCTGGATTTCAGCATGACCCGGCGTGCCCTGGAAAAAGGGCTGATCGAGCTGGAAACGGTTGACATCAGAGACTTCGCGGTCAACGAATACGGACAGGTCGATGACGCACCTTATGGAGGTGGTCGCGGCATGGTCATGATGTGTGAACCCATTTACAGGGCCTGGCAATCGGTGGTGTCTGATAGTCAGGATGTCCGGACCATTTACCTTTCACCTGCCGGGCAGGTCTTCGACCATCGAAAGGCCAGGGAGTATTCAGTGGAGGAACAGCTGGTTTTTATCTGCGGCCACTACGAGGGTGTTGACCGCCGGGTGCTGGACCAAATCGGGGTCGAGGAGGTGTCGATCGGCAACTTCATTTTAACCGGGGGTGAGTTGGCCGCCACTGTCATGATTGATGCCATCAGCCGTTTCATCCCCGGCGTGCTGCCCGATGAGGAGGCCTGGAGAATCGACTCATTTTCGGATGGCCTGCTTGAATGGCCGCAATACACCCGGCCCGCAGTCTGGAGGGAGAGAGAAGTTCCAGGGGTGCTCCGATCCGGACACCAGGCTGACATCGACCGTGAAAGACGTTTGATGCAACTTCTGGAAACCCTGCAAAAAAAGCCTTTCCTCTTGCAGCAAACCCCGATCGACCCCCAGCTTTGGGAGCTTCTGGCCGAGCGCCTGGCCATGCAAAGAGATGCTTTAGACGAATCAACTGAATAAATCAGGGCAGATCTGTCAAATCCCGTCACTGTCACAAAGTAACCTCAAAGATGGAACCGGCGTCGTATAAGGCGGCGGATGAATGATGCCGCCCATCATCGATTGAATCACAGGAGTTAAAAATGAAAAGATTTCTCGTAATGGTGCTGCTCTTGTCGCTGGTTTTCGTATCGGCCTGTAAAGCTGCCGACAGCAAAGCGACGGATGGTGGAGAAGAAGAGATGGTCGACTTAAAGGATCTTATGACCGGTATGGTTGAAAAGGCCGGCATGAAAGAATTGCTTGAAAGCGGAAGCCTGGAAGAGACCGGGCAGGAGGAAGCCGCCTTTCTGATAGGCGCAGAGCGTCTTGAAACCTCGTTTGAACAGGGATACTCATTGCAACCAATGATCAATGTCCATCCCTTTGCCATGGGGCTGTTCAAAGTGGCAGACAGTCAGGAAGCGTCCGCATTCGCCCGGGAGCTGAAGGAAAAAGCAGATCGCCGCAAGTGGATATGTGTCGAGGCTGAAACCATAGCTGCCGGCGTGAAGGGGCGCCTGGTCCTCTTTGTCATGGGAAGCGTTGAAGAGGTCAGCGCCATCACCGGCGCAGCAGAATTTGACCTTGTCCCTTAACAGGTCATTTCATGCTCTTTTCCAGCATCACCTTTCTCTATTATTTTCTGCCAGCCCTTCTTCTTGTCTATCACCTGACGCCGCGCCGGCTGAAGAATGCGGTTCTCCTCATGGCAAGCCTCCTTTTCTATGCCTGGGGGGAACCGCGTTTTACCCTGGTCATGGTCTTGACTGCCATGGCAGGCTATCTGTCCGGCATTACAGTCAATCGCCTGACAGGCAACCGCCTGCGCCGGCTGGCCCTTGCCTCGGCCATGGCGCTGATCACAGCCCCGCTTCTTGTTTACAAATACGGCGGATTCATCACCGGAAACTTGAATGCGGTCAGACCCGGCCTGATCGCCCCGCTGCAGCTTGTTTTGCCGATCGGTGTCAGTTTTTACACCTTTCAGATCCTGTCTTATGTGATTGATGTATACAGGATGGAGGTGGAAGCGGAACGCAACCCTTTCAACTTTCTTATGTACGTATCTCTTTTTCCGCAGCTGATCGCGGGGCCGATCGTACGTTTCCGGACCATTCAGGGGGAAATCAGGCAAAGAAAGGTGACGATGGAACTTTTTGAGTCCGGCATCGTCCGTTTTGTCGCGGGACTAGGAAAAAAAGTCCTCTTGGCCAACACACTGGCGGAATTCCAGCAGAATCTGGTTTCCGGCGGTTCAGCTTCCCTGCTTTCTTCATGGATGACCGCACTTGCCTTTACTTTGCAGATCTATTTTGATTTTTCAGGCTATTCTGACATGGCTATCGGGCTGGGACGGATGTTTGGTTTTCAATTTCTGGAAAACTTTGATTATCCCTACCTTTCCCGGAGCGTCACGGAATTTTGGCGCCGCTGGCACCAATCGCTTGGATCGTGGTTCAGGGACTACCTCTATATACCTTTGGGCGGAAGCCACGGCTCTGTTCTTAAAACCGGCCGCAATCTGCTGATCGTGTGGCTCCTGACCGGTCTTTGGCATGGCGCTTCATGGAATTTTGTGGCCTGGGGGTTTCTCTATTTCCTCCTCCTGATACTTGAACGCGCGGGCCTCGGGCGGCTGCTTGCGAAACTTCCGGCCCTTCTGAGCACCGCTTACACCTTTCTATTGGTTCTTTTGGGATTCGTCCTTTTCAATGCAGACAATCTGGCTGAGGCCTTGGGCAGGCTAAAGGGGATGTTCGGATTCAATTCCCTGCCGCTCACTGATGCCATGGCCGTCTATTACACAAAGAGTTATCTGCTGATCATGCTGATTGCGGCGATAGGTGCGACGCCCCTCCCCAAGCGGTTTATGGAAAGAATGAAGGGTTTTCTCGCGGGCACAATCCATAGTCTGGCCCAGGCGGCCGGCCTGGTTTTTGTTCTGCTTTTTTCAACAAGTTCACTGGTGGACGGATCCTTCAACCCATTCTTATACTTCAGGTTTTAGAAAGGCCTGCTATGAAATACCGGAGTCTTTCAGTCATCATCCTCTTCTTAACAATCCTGTTTGCTGTCCCCCTGTTTTCGCTGGCGACCGCGGACCGGTCCGTGTCAGAAGTCGAGCGGCGGCCGCTTGCCCAGTCCATGAGTTTTCAGGAATACCTCAGCACCCACCCGGGCGCCGGCCTTGCTGACTATCTTTCTTATCTGGAAACCTGCCTTCTTGACCAATTCCCGGCACGTGACGATTGGCGGGAACTGAATGCAGTCATCCGGGTTTTTGGCTTGCGTCAACGCGATTACAAGCTTTATTACCGGCAGGAAGGGCATCTGGGAAGATTGGATCCAATTCTGCATGACAGGGCAGTTGACAAGGCGCTGTCAGTTTTCAAGCAGGCGGACACAAGTTATCTGTATGGGAATGGCAAGCATTGTTTTGCCCTCATTCCCGACAAAAATGTCTTCATGGCTGACAGCGGCGGTTATCCGCACTATTCGTATAATTCCATGCTCAAACTGATCGAAGGGGGAATTGACCCCCGTATTTCACTATTGCCGCTCCTTGAGAACCTCTCCCTCGATGACTACTACAGGACTGATCCCCACTGGAAACAAACAGAGCTGCTGCAGGTTGCCAACCGGCTGCTGGAGGCACTGGGCTCACTGTACCGGGTGAGCGGCCGGGACTACCGGCTTAAAAGCCTTTCCCCCTACCTGGGCACCTACGCAGGCCAAGCGGCCTTGCCAGTCGAGGCCGACACCCTGTCCTGGTTTGTCAATGAGGAGTTGAGCGGGATCAGAGTTCTTGACCTTGTCACGGGTGAAGTTTCGGGTATCTACAGGGAAGACAGGCTGGAGGGAGCAGATCTTTACGATTTGTTTATGGGCGGGGCCAGGCCGCTTTTGCGTCTTGACAACCCCGCACAAGCGAACGGAAGGCAGCTCCTTGTCTTTCGCGATTCATTCGGATCCAGCCTGATTCCTCTTCTGACGGCTGCCTACAGCGAGATCCTTGTGATCGACCTGCGGTACATAACCATGGAGGCTGTGTCCAGACTTGCCGTCATCAACCCGGATGCCGACGTGCTCCATCTCTACTCAACTTCCGTGCTCAATTCGCCGGGAGCCTTTTTGGGCTAGGGTTACAGGCGCTTGCGATGGCCCTTTCCATCTGTTATGATGCTTGAGGCTTAACGGGTGGTCCGCTGCAATTGCGTGCAAGAACATCCGATGAATGTAAAGGAGGAACGCAATATGGACTACGTTAAAGCGGTTGAAGAACCTTTTTTGCGTGATCAGCATCATAAGGTGGAAATCGGAGACCGCGTCAATGTTCATCTCAGGATCACCGAAGGCTCGCGTGAGCGGATCCAGGTTTATGAAGGAACGGTAATCGGCCGCAAAGGCAAAGGATTGAATGAAACGATGACGGTCAGGCGGGTCGCCTATGGTGTGGGGGTCGAACGGGTGATTCCCGTCCATTCGCCGAAAGTCGCCAAAATTGAGGTGTTGCGCAAGGGCCGGGTCCGGCGCGCCAAACTGTTTTACCTGCGTGACCGGGTCGGCAAGGCAGCGCGTGTACGCGAGAAACTTCCGACCAAAAACTGATTGTCGTTATGCAAACAACAAGGATCAGACGGCAGTCATGCCGTCTTTTTCTTTGCCGCCGTTAGCGTATACTGTTTTGTGATGAAAGGCAGAAACAGAAAGAGCGACAGGCAAATCCACTGGTATCCCGGTCATATGGCGGGTGCCGCCCGCCAATTGGAAAACAACTGGCGTTACATTGACCTCGTCGTTGAAGTGGCTGACGCCCGCATCCCCCTGGCCAGCCGCAATCCTGTTTTTTTACAGTTTACCCCGGCCAAACCCCATTTGCTCATTCTCTCGCATGCCGACCTGGCTGATCAGGGCATCAGCGTGGACTGGGTGCGATCCTTCCAGGACCAGGGAATTCGAGCTTTGCCCTGTAATTTGAAAAAAAGGGCGGATATTGGCCTGATCCGGCAGGAATTGCTTCAATTCCATCGGCCCCTGCTCGAAAAAGCAAAGGGACGGGGCCGGATTGCCCGGCCGCTCAGGGTTCTTGTCGCGGGCATCCCCAATACGGGAAAATCAAGCCTGATCAATCAGTTTGTCGGGAAGCGATCGGCCCGTGTTGAGGCCCGGCCGGGAGTGACGCGGGATTTAAATTGGTTAAGGTCGAGCAATGAACTGCATTTTCTGGATACGCCGGGTATCCTGCCAGCCAAACTTGATGATCGGCAGGCGGCCCTGTCTTTGGCTGCAACCGGTGCCATACGCGACAGCATCCTGCCCCTGGAGGAGGTCGCCCGATGGCTCTATGTTCAACTCTTTCAGTCCTATCCGGCTGAGATGGAAGCCCGTTACGGTCAAGACGGGGGCTTTGAGGATGCTGCCCGGGAGATGGGTTGCCTCCTTTCGGGCAGGGAGGCCGATTTACTCAGGTTTTCCGCCATGCTGCTGGACGATTTCCGTTCCGGGAAAATTGGCCGCTTGACGCTTGAATGGCCGGCCGGGGACAAAACACTCCATGACTGAAAAAGACGAGAATCCTGTAATCCGGATCAGCCGGCGTGATATTGAACGGTTCGAGGCCATGGGTCTTTTTGAAGAAGAGCTTCGAGCCAAAGGCTATCGGGCACTGGCGGGCGTGGATGAAGCGGGCAGGGGGCCGCTTGCCGGGCCTGTCGTTGCAGCAGCCTGTATTTTGCCTGCAGATGTTTCCTTTTACGGGTTGAATGATTCAAAAAAAATGTCGGCCAGACGCAGGGAGGTTCTTTACGAGCGCATCCGCAAGGAATCGCCGGCCTGGGCAATCGCCATGACGGGGCCGGAAGAAATCGACCGGATCAATATTTTGCAGGCAACAAAGGCGGCCATGAAGCGGGCCTTGGATGACTTGCCCAGAAAGCCGGACATGGCTTTGGTCGATGCAGTGGCCCTGCAGGGTTTCGATTACCCGGTGCTTGCCGAACCGAAAGGTGATGCCAAACATAATGTGATCGCGGCGGCTTCTGTCCTGGCCAAGGTCGCAAGGGACAGGATGATGGAAAACTGGGATAAGGTTTATCCGGTCTATGGTTTTGCCGCCCATAAGGGCTACGGCACCCAGGCCCACAGGGATGCCATCAGGCAATACGGGCCCTGTCCGATTCACCGCAGGACCTTTCTGTCCGGGATCATAGGAAAACCTTTGCCCCAGACACCCTACCATATCGGTTTGAGGGTGGAGCGGCAGATTGCCCAGGAACTTATCAGCCGGGGGCATACCATCCTGGAGCATCGTTACGCTGTTCCTGGTATCGGAGAAATCGATTTTATTACACATCACAGGGGAAAACTCTACGTTATTGAATGCAAGGGAAGGAGCATTGGCAGCGAGTCATTCGGGGGCATCGAGCAGTCGCTTCAAAAGAGGCAGATGGAGCAAATCCGTCGCACGGCGGCCCGTTGGATCGGCGGGAAAACTAGCTTTGAAGATTGTCCGCTCACCTTTCTTTTCGCGGCAGCCAGGCTGGGGCCCAGGGGAGAGATTGACTCAATACAGTTTATTCCCTTCTAGTTTTGCGGGATCCGGCTCATCGAAAAAAGCTTGTGCTGACAACTATCTGCTCCCGGTGTCTATGATATGATGTAAGCATCAGTTTCGGAGGAGACATCAACATGAAACTTGACAGGCACAGCAGTGTTCCGCTCTATGCACAGCTTCGGGAATTAATTGTTGAGCGTATACAGGAAGGCGCTTACCGCCAGGGTGAGCGTATTCCTTCCGAGATGACCCTTTGCCAGGAACTTGACCTGTCCCGTCCGACGGTCAGGCAGGCGATCGCTGATTTGGTATCAGACGGCATCCTGGAGATCCGGAAGGGGAGAGGGACCTTCGTCGCCGTCGAACCGGAGCGTTTTTCAATTCCTCATTTTAATGCCCTGACTTTCAGTTTCCTCAACCTGGCTTCTTATGACGACATCAATTTGCAGCCGGTCCAGCACATGGATCCGGATCCTGAGCTTGACGCTGCCTTCAGTATCCCTGACATCAAACATGCAGGCTACTGGATGCTCCAGTGGCCCATCATGTTTGAGGAACGCATCTACGGCTGGTGTACTTCCCATATCTCCGCGCAGGTTTTCCCCAATCTTGGACAGAGTATTTCTTCGGGGAAACGCATGATTGAGATTAAAAGCAATAAGTATGCCTTCCTGCCGGTAAAAGGAAATGTGGCCCTTCTGGCAAGACCCGCAAAAAATAAGGAGGCCACAGCACTTGAGATCCCCCGCAGGACCATTGTTCTGGCCGTCACCGGTCAGCTCTACGGACGAAATGGAGCAGTCTGCGAGCACTTGCGGGTGGTACTCCGGCCGGATCTCCTGCAACTGGAAATCAACTGAAGACCTTGTTTTTCGACTTTGACACCACAGCCACTTCTCCGGTTCTGCCCCAGGTGATGGAGCTTTATGCTCTCCATCTGACCCGGGCCGCCAACAATCCCTCTTCCGCCCACGCCGGCGGAATTCAGGCTGCAGGGCTTTATGAAGAGGCCCGCCGTTCCATTGCACGGTCACTTGACTGTTTACCTGAAGAAGTCTTCTTTACTTCGGGCGGTACGGAATCGATCAACCTAGCCATCAAAGGAACAGCCGGCCTGGTGCGGAGGAAGCCGAAACGGGCGGTTACATCAGCCGGCGAACACGACGCTGTCCTGGCTTCAATGGCCTGGCTTGAGGAAAGCCAGGGTTTTGATCTGATCCGGATACCGCTGCTTAAGACCGGGCGGTTTGACCGCTCGGCGCTTGAGGGGGCCTTGCGGGATAATCCGCCTTTCCTTGTCAGCCTGATCACGGTAAGCAATGAAACCGGCGCAATCAACGACCCTCAGTCATTCGTTCCGGCCATTCGCAACCTGGCGCCTCAGGCCGTCATTCACAGCGATATCGTCCAGGCCTGCGGCAAACTGCCTTTTTCTTTCCGGGCTTCCGGTCTTGACCTGGCATCAGCGGCGGGCCACAAGATCGGAGCCCCCAAAGGTACCGGCCTGCTGATCAAGCGGGTGAACATCCAGCTGATGCCACTTCTCCACGGCGGCGGCCAGCAATCCGGCGTCCGCTCCGGAACGGTTGATGTTCCCGGTGCCCTGGCCCTGGCAGATGCGGTCAAGTACCATGTGGGTCGTCTGGCTTCCAATCTGGATCTCACAGCTGCTCGCAGGAGGCAGTTTCTCCATGAGCTGGCCCTGCGCGAAATTCCCCATCGGATCCTGTCGCCGGAAGATGGCTCGCCCTATGTCTTAGCGCTTTCATTTCCGGGAATACGCGGGGAGACACTCATGCACGCCTTGTCAGCCGAATCCATCTATATCTCCACCGGTTCTGCCTGCGGATCAAAAAAGGGTGGCGAGAACAGAGTCCTGACCGCCATGGGCTTTGACAGGGCAACCATTCTGTCAGCGGTCCGGATCAGTTTCAATCCTAACCAGAGCCCCGAGGAAATCCGGCATCTGGCAGACCGTATTGCCGCCCATCGTTCGCACTATGCCCTTGAAGGGCAGTAGGGGAGCCAGTGGCGGCCATGGCATATGATCCGTTGATCCTGGTCCGACTGGGTGAGATCACCCTTAAAGGGCTCAACCGTGGCCGCTTTGTCAGCCGCCTGATCGGCAATATGAAAAGGCGCCTGGCAGAGCTGGGTTCTTTTGAGATCGAACAGAGTCACTCCCGCATTTGGATCAGGAGCGCCGCTGACCAGGCCTTGAGGGACAGGGCGGTTATGGAGGAGGCGATCAGCCGGCTTTCCCGGGTCTTCGGCATCGTCTCCCTCAGTCCCGCCCTTGAACTGGAAACGGATTATGAGCAGCTCAAATCGACTTTGCTGGACCATGCGGAAGGCCTTTTGAAGGGAGCGGGGGCTAAAAGTTTCAAGATAGACGTGCGCCGCGTTGACAAGACCTTTCCCCTGAACTCCTATGAACTCTGTTGCGCACTGGGTGATCTTCTCCTGCAGCGATGGCCCCATCAGCTGTCGGTCAGGATGAAAGACCCCGATCTGACTTTTTTTGTCGAGATCAGGGACCGGATCTATCTCTACCATGACATCGTGGAAGGGGCAAAAGGATTGCCGGTCGGCATGAGCGGGCGGGGCATGCTTTTGTTGTCCGGCGGGATCGACAGCCCGGTCGCAGGCTACATGATGGCATCCCGGGGCATGATGATTGACGCTGTCTATTTTCATACCTTTCCTTATACGGGGCCGCAGTCGCTTGCCAAGGTTGAAAAGCTGGCTGCTCTGCTGGCCCGATACGCCGGTCGCATCAATCTTTATGTCGTCGATTTTACGGACATCCAGCTGGAATTGAACCGCTTCTGCCCCCAGGACATGCTGACGCTTGTGATGCGCCGTGTCATGACTCGGATTGCCTCCAGACTGGCGGAGGAGGCAGGCGCCAAGGCCCTGATCACAGGAGAGAGCCTCGGCCAGGTAGCCAGCCAGACCCTGGAGGCCCTGGTTGCAACCGATGCGGCGGCGGACAGACCGGTCTTCCGGCCACTCATCGGCATGGACAAAAATGACACCATCGGGATTGCGCGCCGGATAGGAACTTTTGAAACCTCAATTCTCCCTTACGATGACTGCTGCACCGTCTTTGTCTCCAAACATCCAAAAACCCACCCCTCGCCCGAAGATGCCTTGCGGGCCGAAAGGGATCTGGACATGGACGATCTGGTCAGCCAGGCCATGGCCAGGGTAAGCAGGAAACTGATTGACCCTCACTTGGGCGCGGAAGCCTGACTTTTCGGCCAGGCCTTTCTTCCTTACCCGAAAAGCATTTGTGTTACTATACTTGTGTACAAAATTTCCCTTTCAAGGAGGTGTTAGATAATGCCATATGAGCACGTTAAAGCTGTTGATCCTGATATTTACGGATCCCTGCTGAACGAACTGAGCCGTCAGCGCCAGAACCTCGAGCTGATTGCCTCGGAAAATTTCGTCAGCCAGGCTGTCTTGGAAACCATGGGTTCCATCATGACCAATAAATACGCTGAGGGCTACCCCGGCAGGCGCTATTACGGCGGTTGCGAATTTGTTGACGTTGCCGAGCAATTGGCCATTGACCGTCTGAAAAAGCTCTTCGGGGCGGAGCATGCCAATGTCCAGCCACATTCAGGGGCTTCGGCCAATACGGCAGTCTATTTTGCCATGCTGGAGCCGGGGGATACCATCCTGGGCCTGGATCTCGCCCATGGAGGCCACCTGACCCACGGGATGAAGATCAATATTTCCGGCAGATATTACCGCGCCGAGGCTTATCAGGTTGACCCGGTGACGGAGCAGATCGATTACGACATTGTCCGCAAGCGTGCCCGTGACTTCAGGCCAAAAATGATCGTGACAGGTGCCAGCGCCTACCCGAGGGCCATTGACTTCAAAGTATTCCGTGAAATAGCCGATGAAGTCGGAGCCTTCCTGCTGGTTGACATGGCGCACATCGCCGGCCTGATTGCTGCGGGTCTCCACATGAACCCTGTCCCATACGCCGATTTCGTCACCTCCACCACACACAAAACGCTCCGTGGCCCGCGCGGAGGGATTATCCTCTGCAAGGAGGAATACCGCCGCAAGATCGACTCGGCCATATTCCCCGGACTTCAGGGCGGTCCTTTGATGCATGTCATCGCGGCTAAAGCTGTGGCCTTTAAAGAGGCACTCGACCCCTCCTTCAGCCAATACCAGACCCGGGTTGTCAACAATGCCCGTATCTTGGGAGAGGCGCTCAGTCAGCGCGGCATCGATCTGGTTTCTGGAGGGACGGATACCCACCTGCTTCTTCTCAAATTGAAAAAGGCGGGTGTGACCGGGAAAGAGATGCAGGATCGCCTGGACAGCGTCCGCATCACAACCAACAAGAACACGATTCCTTTCGAAACCGAGTCGCCGATGGTGACCTCCGGACTGCGTATCGGCACGCCAGCTGTCACGACGCGTGGCATGGGCGAGGCTGAAATGCATGAAATAGCTGAACTGATTGCCAAAGCGATCTTCCAGTTCGACCAAAGTCAGGAGGAAATCCGCAGCCGTGTGGCTGTGCTTTGCGAGCGATTCCCGCTCTACCATGATCTCGTCTGAGCAGGAAACTGCCGGCGGGCGGCGCGAACCGCTTGCCTTCCGCATGATGCCGGAGACGCTGGCCGATTTTGTCGGCCAGCGTCATGTTCTGGCGGAAGGAAAGATGCTGTGGCGCATGATCACGGCCGACCGGCTTTCCTCCATCATTCTCTTTGGCCCTCCCGGAACGGGGAAAACGTCCCTGGCACATGTGATTGCCAACACGACCCGGACTGGCTACAGGCAGCTGAACGCAGTGACTTCGGGTGTCGCAGACATCAAAAGAGTGATCGCCGATACGGAGAATCCGCTTCTGACTCCCAGCGGGCGGACCCTTCTTTTTATCGATGAAATACACCGCTTCAATAAAGCCCAGCAGGATGCTCTCCTGCCCTCGGTCGAAAGCGGCCGCCTGATTTTGATCGGGGCGACAACCGAGAACCCCTTCTTTCAGGTCAATAAATCCCTGATCTCCCGGTCAACTGTTTTTCAGCTTCATCCCTTGTCCGAAGAGGAGGTCCTGGAGGTGATGAATCGCGCACTCCGGGACAAAGACCGGGGACTGGGCCGCCTTGCCGTCAAAGCTGACCAGGCTGCCCTGGAAATGATTGCCAGGCTTTCCGGCGGCGACGCACGCATTGCCCTGAACGGCCTGGAGCTGGCTGCACTGACGACGCCCGTCGACGAAAATGGCTCCATCGTCCTGACCCGGGAGACCATCCTGGACTCCATGCAGAAGAAAATTTCACGTTTCGATCCAGATGGCGAGGAACACTATGATACGGTGTCCGCTATGATCAAGTCCATGAGGGGAAGTGACCCGGACGCGGCGGTATTTTACCTGGCCAGGGCTTTGGCCGGAGGTGAGGACATCAGTTTCATCGGCCGCCGCATTACCATTTGCGCGGCAGAGGATGTCGGGCTTGCCAATCCCCAGATGCTTTCCATTGCCCACGATGCCTGGCAGGCTGCCCTGATGACGGGAATGCCGGAGGCCCGGATTGTTCTTGCAGAGGCTGTGATCGCTGTTGCGACCAGTCCCAAATCCAACCGCGCCTGTCTGGCCATTGACAAGGCACTTGCCGATATTGAAGAAGGCCGGCCGGTTTCCATTCCTTTCCACCTGAGAAATGCGCCGGTGAAAAAGATGAAAGACTTGGGTTACGGGCAAGGCTACCTCTACGACCATGATTTCCCCCAGTCCATATCAGGCCAGTCTTTTCTGCCCGAAGAACTGGCCGGAACGGTCTATTATGAGCCGTCAGAAAATGGCTACGAGTCCAAAATCGCTGAATGGATGGACAGGGTTAAAGAGATCAGGCGCAGCCGTCATGAAAAATCCGAAGAAATGAGGTGAAAGACCTTGGATAATCGATTGGAAGAGCGGATACGGAATGCACCCGGGCTGCCGCGGGTCTATTTCGATCATGCCGCGACAACGGCGCCCCGCCCGGAGGTCATTGATCTTGTCATGTCAATCCTGCGTGACAGCTACGGAAACCCTTCATCTTTCTATAAAGAAGGCCACCAGGCCGCCCGGATCCTGGAAGAGGCGCGCGCATCCATTGCCGGCGGCCTCGGGGTGCTGCCCGAGGAAATCTTTTTTACCTCCTGCGGGACGGAGTCGGACAATTGGGCCATCAAAGGCGTGGCCCACGCAAGACAGGGGAGGGGACGCCATCTGATTACCTCAGCCATCGAACACCATGCGGTTTTGCACACCATGGAGGCGCTTGAAAAAGAGGGCTTTGAGGCCACTTACCTGGAGGTGGATGATCAGGGCCTGGTCGATCCGCAGGCAGTCGAGGCGGCCATTCGCCCCGACACCATTCTGGTTTCCGTCATGATGGCCAATAATGAAATTGGAACGGTTGAGCCCATTGAGGAAATCGGCGCCATCTGTAAAAAATCGCATGTCATTTTTCATTCCGACGCGGTCCAGGCCCTGGGGGCCCTGCCGGTTAAGCCGCGCGGCATGAACTGTGATCTCATGTCTTTTTCGGGCCATAAACTCTACGCGCCGAAAGGGATCGGCGTCCTCTACAAACGAAAGGGGCTCCGTCTCGAACCCTTCATGGATGGCGGTGCCCAGGAGAGGCGCCAGCGGGCAGGGACAGAAAATGTCGCCTTTGCGGCAGCCTTTGCCAAAGCCCTCGAGCTGGCAATCCAGGAGAGGGAAGAAGAATCAAGAAGGCAAATTGCTTTGCGGGACCGCCTGATCAAAGGCGTCATTGAGAGTGTGCCTCACACCAAACTGAACGGCCATCCTGAAAAGCGGCTGCCCAATAACGCCAACTTCTCTTTTGAATTCATCGAAGGAGAATCCATCCTTCTTCTGCTGGACACCCTGGGTTATGCCTGCTCAAGCGGTTCGGCCTGCACGTCCGCCTCTCTTGATCCATCCCACGTACTGCTCGCCATCGGGATGCCGGCCGAAATCGCGCACGGCTCCCTGCGCCTTACCATCGGCAGGGAAACAGAGGAGGACGATATCGATCGTTTCCTTATTGATATTCCCCTGGTCATCGAGCGCTTGAGAGAGATGTCACCTCTTTACGCCGACTACAAAAGACAAAAATTGACGGCCCTGATTCCGCCGGAGGGGGGAACAGATGTTAAAATAAGGGGCGGCTACGGCCTGGCTTGAGGGAGGACACAATGGAATACAGTGAAAAAGTCCTTGATCATTTCATGAACCCGAGGAACATGGGGGAGATTCCCGACGCTGATGCGACAGGTACCGTGGGGAATCCCATCTGCGGCGATATCATGAAAATGGATCTGAAGATCGAAAATAATGTCATTGTCGACGCCAAATTCAAGACTTTTGGATGCGGCTCCGCCATTGCCACTTCCAGCATGGCGACCGAATTGATTATCGGCAAGACAACAGACGAGGCGCTCGATATGACCAATCAGGTTGTCGCGGAGGCTCTGGACGGTTTGCCGAAAGTGAAAATGCACTGCTCGGTCCTGGCAGAACAGGCTGTAAAAAAGGCCCTTGAACAGTATTATATCGATCACGGCATGATGACACCGGAACGCCTGGCCAAGTTTAAGATCCTGAACCAGGATGAAAACAAGCAAAAATAAACGGGATGAAAGGAAAAGGCATGAGCAAACTGGATGACAAACAAAAGGAAGAAATTGAAAAACTGCGCAAACAATTGACCTTTTCATTCAAAAATCTCTGGGACCCTGAAAACAAAGAAGAAATGAAAGCCATCATGGACTTCTGCGAGGATTACAAGGGTGCACTTGACCGGGGAAAAACCGAACGAGAATTCGTTGATGATGCGGTGGCATTGCTGCAGGCTGAGGGGTTTCGGGAGTATGAGCCGGCAAAGGCCTTGAAGCCGGGCGACCGTGTCTATGAGACCGTTCATGGCAAGGGCCTGGTGGCCGCGGTCATCGGAACTGCTGACCCCCTCGCCGGCTTTAACATGGTTGGGGCCCATATCGATTCGCCACGGCTGGATCTGAAGCCTAACCCCTTATATGAATCGGATGATTTGACCCTGCTCAAAACCCATTATTACGGGGGAGTCAAGAAGTACCAGTGGGCGGCAACCCCACTGGCCCTGCATGGCATTGTGATCACAAAGGACGGGGAGACCATCAAACTTTCTGTAGGAGAAGAGCCGGATGACCCGGTCTTCACCATTACAGACCTTTTGCCGCACTTGGGCGCCGATCAGATGAAAAAGACCGCGTCGGAAGTGATTGAAGGCGAAGAATTGAATGTGCTGGTGGGAAGCATCCCTCTGCCGGGCGGTGAGGATGTCAAGGAGCGTTTCAAACTTGGCATCCTGCAGGTTCTCTTTGACAAGTACGGTTTTACCGAGCGTGACCTGGTCACTGCGGAAATCGAAATTGTACCGGCCACAAAAGCCCGGTGTGTCGGTTTTGACCGCTCCATGATCGGCGGTTACGGCCAGGACGACCGGGTATGTGCCTACACGGCCCTGCGGGCCCTGATTGATGTCAGGATGCCTTTGGACCGCACTGGCATGGTGGTCCTGTACGATAAGGAGGAAACCGGTTCAGGCGGCATCACAGGCGCCCGTTCGCAGCTCTTTCCCTCCATCCAGCGGCGCATGGTCCGTTCCATGCTGGGACGTGAGCCATCCGCCATCGAGCTCCAGGATCAGATTGAACAGTCGGCCATGCTGTCATCCGATGTCTCCAATGCCTATGACCCCACCTTCTGTTCTGTTTCCGACCCCAGGAACAATGCCTATGCAGGGCGGGGAATTGCTTTCTTCAAATACACGGGAGCCAGAGGCAAAGGCGGCACCTCGGATGCCAATGCAGAATACTTCAATGAGGTCACGCGCCTGATGGAAGAACACGACATCCCCTGGCAGACGGGTGAACTCGGCAAGGTTGATCAGGGCGGCGGCGGAACTGTGGCCATTTACCAGGCCGACCTGGGCATCTCCGTTATTGATTGCGGCGTTCCGGTCCTCTCCATGCATTCCTGCTTTGAGGTCACCAGTAAGGTCGATGTCTACAAGACCTACCAGGCCTACAAAGTTTTCCTTGAGCAGATGAGAAGGCAAGCTTAAGCCGCCTGGAAGCCAAGACGGCCCCTGTCATCGGCCTGGGGCCGTTTCTTATGTCCTTTTTTGCCGGCGTTCGGGATTCAAAGGGTTTTTCTCCACCGCATCATGGAGGGCACGCTGATCGATGTGGGTGTAGATTTCGGTGGTGGCTACCGAGGAGTGCCCCAGGATTGCCTGCAGACTCCGGATGTCCACCTCTCCGTACTGATACATCAGGGTGGCGGCGGTGTGCCTGAGCTTGTGCGTTGAATAGCGGTCAGGATCAAGGCCGGCAGACATAATGTATTTCTTGATGATATTCTGCACGGCCCGCGGCGTCGCCCGCTTGCCCAGCCTGGAGATGAAGAGTGCATCACTGTCAGCCTTGACCGGGGTGATCCGGTCGGGCAGATAATCTTCAATGGCCTTGACACAGGCGCCGTTCAGGTAAATGGTCCGCTCTTTGTTGCCCTTGCCGATCACCGTCAGCGTATCTCCGCGCCATGAAGACAGATCAATCCCGCACAGCTCGGACAACCGCAGCCCGCAATTCAAAAAGAGCGTCAGGATACAGTAATCGCGCGACGAAAAACGGGATGCCTCTTTGGACGCCGCATCAAGCAATTGGCGGCTTTCCTCCAGCGAGAGATGGCGCGGCAGTCTTTTAACCTGTTTGGGCGACTCCAGGTTGGCAGCCACATTCTCCGAAAGAACCTGGGCTTTGGATGTCAGGTAGTCGAAGAAAGTGCGAAGGGATGAGGTCCGGCGCGCCCGGGTCGATGGTGCAGTTTTCCTGGCAGCCGCAAGCCAGGTAATAAAAGAGTACAAGTCGGACAATTGCAGAGACCTCAAAAAGGAATCATTGACTGTGGAGATATCGATCTGCTCCCAGGCTTCGTCCTCCGGCTGCAAAGCGCGGTTGCCGGCGAGCAGGAAGCGGAAGAAGAGGACAAGATCATAGCGGTATTGGCGTACCGTCCCTTCCGAGCGCTCCAGGATGGCCTGGATGTAGCCCAGAAATTCTTCCAGACGGGGAAAGGAGTCAATCGGTTGATCTTTTTCTGACTTCATTGACTCCATTTTATCACGCCATGGAATTCTTTCAGGATGCCGGAATAATTGATATACTTGCGCTGTGTGCAGAAAGTCGGCCGAAAGGAGGAGGGCAGCTGCATGAAACAATACAGGGTCGGTATTCTGGGAGCAACGGGGTTGGTTGGGCAGACGCTGGCGCTCCTTCTTGAAGATCACCCCTGGCTGGAGGTCAAGGCGGTGATGGCGTCGCCCCGTTCCCAGGGCAAAAGCTACAGGGCTGCCGTGGAGGGCTCCTGGCGGCTGGACAGATCCATACCGGATTCTGTCAGCGATCTTGTAGTGATGGGAACCGGCGAAATAGACCGGCTAAAAAAGGAAGTTGATTTCATTTTCAGTGCAGTCGATATGGAAAACCGCCGGCTGATCCAGCTGGAGGAACAGATCGCAGGGGAGGGGATACCTGTCGTTTCCAATAACGAGGCGACCCGTTGGCTACCAGATATTCCATTAGTCATACCAGAGATAAATCCTGATCATACCAGACTGATCGAAAGCCAGCGAAAGCGGCTGAATACTCCCAGAGGATTTGTCGTTGTCCTGCCGAATTGTTCGCTCCCAAGTTTTGTGCCGGCTTTGACGCCGCTTCTGGACTTAGGGATTGAAGAAGTCTTCGTCACCACCTGCCAGGCTGTGACAGGAGCTGGCAGGCACCTGCCCGACTGGCCTGAAATGCAGGACAACATGATTCCCTTCATCAAGGATGAGGAAGAAAAAACTGAAAAAGAACCCTTGAAAATCTGGGGCCAATACCAGGGAAATCACATCAAAATGGCAGAAAAACCCTATATTTCAGCCCAATGCGTGCGGGCACCGGTAGAAATCGGTCATTTGGCGGCCGTTTCGGTACGTTTGAAGCAAAAAATCGACCCTGATACCATGGTGGCACGCTGGAAAAACTTCACCAGTCCGCTGGAGGAACTGGATCTGCCATCGGCACCCAGGCCGCTATTGAGCTATTTTGAGGAGAATGACCGGCCTCAGCCCAAACTCGACAGCGGATCCGGTGATGGCATGGGCATCTCCATCGGCCGGCTGCGTCCCGATCCCATCTTCGACTACAAGTTCATTTGTCTGTCCAACAACCTGATCCGAGGGGCCGCAGGCGGCTCCATCCTGACAGCCGAGCTGCTGATCCGCCAGGGCTGGATCTGAAGGAACCCGCCATGCGCCTGTCAGAATTAGTTGCCGTTTTATCCCAGGGCCAAATCCTGTCCATGCCGGATGATCCAGTGATCCGGGGTGTGACCTGTGATTCGCGCCGGCTTGAAAAAGACTTCGTCTTTGTCGCCATTCCAGGCGCCCTGACTGACGGCCATCTTTTTATTGATGAGGCCGTTTCCAAAGGGGCTGTGGCCATCGTCTGCGAGCGGCCTGCCTTCCGAAAAGAGCTTGCGGAAATCCGGGTCCCCAATGCCAGGCGCGCCCAGGCCGAGCTTTCACGTGCCTTTTTCAGCTATCCGGACCGGGGGCTCTTTATGATCGGAGTGACGGGTACAAACGGCAAGACAACCACCACGTCCATGGTTCAGCACATTCTGACCGATCACGGTGTCATGACCTCCCTGATTGGTTCTGTTGCCTATGGTCATGGTGCCCAAAAGACCCAGTCGGTACTGACAACTCCCGAAAGTACGGACCTCCACGCCATGTTGAGAGAATTCCTCGATGAGGGCGTCAAGGTGGTATCCATGGAGGTTTCCTCGATCGCCGAGGCACAGTACCGGGTGTTTGGCATTGAATACGATGCCGTGGCCTATTTGAATATTACACCCGATCACATGCCGGATCATGGCTCTTTTGAAGCCTACAGCCAGGCGAAAGCCAAACTGGTGAGAGATGTGGCACGCGGAATTCCTGTCATCCTGAACCGGGACCAGCCCGAGGTCTATCAACTCCGCCACGAGACCCCGGGGGAAGTGATTTCCATTGGAATCAACAATCCCAAAGCAGATGTTTCAGCTGAAAAGGTAACCTTGCCGGGCGGGATCCCGCAATTTGACCTGCTGTTCCGCCGGCCTTTGAATCTGAAGCGCGAAACCTTCCAACAGGGACGATGGCCAGTCAGCCTGAGGGTGCCCGGACGCCACTCCATCTACAATGCCATGGCGGCCGTTATTTTGGCAGCCAGTTGCGGGATCCGCCCCCAGGATGCCATCCGGTCACTATCGGCTTTTCCCGGCGTAGAACGCCGTCTGCAGATTATTTATCAAAAAGAATTTACCCTGATCGACGATCACATCAGTGATGAAGACAATACGCGCAAGATGCTGGAGGCCCTGGCCGTCATGACAGAGGGCAGGCCGGTCCGGATCATTTATGCCATACGGGGCAGCCGCGGCGTGGAGGTCAACCGGGAGGTGATCGGCCAGTTTCGCGAGTTCCGGGATCGGATCAATTGGCAGGACTTCGTACTGACATCCAGCCGGGATACGGCAAAAAAGCGTGATCATGTTCTGGAGAAAGAATACCTGGCGGTTACAGAGGATCTCCAGGCGGCCGGTTATGACTTTACCTATGAAGAAAATTTGACTGATTCCATCAAAAGAGTCTTGGCGGAAGTTCGTCCGGACGAATTCATGGTCCTGGCCGGCTCCCATAATATGGATCAGGGTGCCAGGATCGCTCTGAATCTTCTGGCGGCGTCAAAACCGGAAGACGAGCGCGGGGCCATCCTCGAAATTCTCCAGGGAAGACTGATGGGGTAAGGGGTGGATTCCCGGAATAATACTTCGTAAAATATAAATTTTACGAAGTACAAGACAGCTGGCTTTAGAATTACACGGAAAAGGGTTCCCAAGTTTCAATACTCCCCGGATACCTGAAAAACAAGCATTTAAACGGTTACAAACCGGACAGTTCATGGTTCAAGTTATTTTAAAAGCATCCTGAAGCAATGCAAATTGGCCCTGCTGGCCCCTTCATGGAAAATTCGGGACTATTTCCGTTGTGGCCGACTGACGCTGCTTTTTGTAAAGGCTGTCTTCGCCCGTGATCTTTTTCAGCTCATCCACATTGGCAAATGGATTGTAGATGGCAAACAGAATGACAAGCAGGATCACCAGCATCAAAAAAGTAAGAATATTCCTCAGGGTTCTCTGGTTGCGCTCCTGCTGGAATTTTCTGTTGATCTTGTCGACCGTCGTGTAACCCTTGAGCCGGTAAATCCTGTGACCGGTCCGTGCATCTTCCTTGATGCTGCCGCGGACAGGTTCATAGTATTTGGTCAGGAAAGTATGTTTCCGGCTCATCCGGCTCTCGGCCTGTGGCCGCGGACGGTTCCCATCCGGCTGGTTCCTGCGCGGCGGCTCTCGGCCTGGTCTTCGGTTGTCGGAAATTTGCTCCTGCATGGTCATGCTCCTGATCGCGTTTATTTTAGCATACGGCCCGAAAAATCAAGCGTCCCCTCCCCGCTTGATAGTGAACAATTGTTTTGTTATGATAGGAATAAAGAAAGATTGTTCCCGCTTCTTCAGCAGTCATATGGGAGGTCCTTATGAAAAAGCCTTACCCTTTCACCCGCGCCAACGTTGAGGAGACACTCGAAGCGGTCTACGAGTTCATCTGCGATTACATCAAAAAGAATTCCTATGCCCCTTCTGTACGTGATATCGGACAGGGAGTCGGTTTACGATCCACCTCGACGGTTTACAGTCATTTAAAGCGGCTGGCGGAAGAAGGCCGCATCGAGATGGATTCAGGTAAGCGGCGCTCCATTCGCGTCCCCGGTCTGGAAACTGAATCGTTGCAGCAGATCCCTCTGGTCGGAACAGTAACAGCAGGCAAGCCTATCCTGGCAGCAGAAAATGTTGAGCGGATGCTCCCTCTCCCTTTCCCCATACGCCCGGGGGCCGAATCGGTCTTTGCCTTGAGGATTGAAGGAGACAGCATGACCGGGGCAGCCATCCTGGATGGTGATATTGTCATCATCGAAAAACAGAGTACCGCCGATGAGGGAGAAATCGTTGTAGCCCTTCTGGATGACGAAGCGACCGTCAAAACCCTGAAACGTCATCCGGGCGGCAACTATTACCTTCACCCCGAAAACGAGCGCTACCAGGATATCCCTCTTGACCGTGACGACACCATGATCCTCGGTGTCGTCCGGGGCTTGCTGCGAATGAATGTCTGATCAGTGCCGTCCCAGAGGCGCGTGTGAGATAACCCGCGGGTATTTTATACTCGTCCGTGACCGCCTGGCTTCATTAAAAATCAGATGCAGCTCCTCAAAAGGCTTGATACAGACGATGGATGACTTGTAGAGCAGCTGCTGGGTTCCGCGTGAAGCAACCACGATGGAATCACGGTCAAAGCCGATGATCAGTCCCTCGATGATGGACTGGTCGAAGAGCTGGATGACCACATTGATTTTTTCACGCCTGCAATGGTTTAAAAATGTTTCCTGAATCCGGATGGTTTGAGAGACTGGCAGTTTATTGGTATCTTTGGCAACTGTTTGATTATACTGCTCCATGAAAGACTCCTTTTCTGATCCAAAGGCGGAATGCCATTACAGAATAGGGCACGGGGAGGCCGGAATTTTCGTTCACAGCGAAATTCCGCTTTTTTGTCAAGCAGGTTTCTGTTCAAGCAGCAAAATGGTCAGGTCTTTCCTTTGGCGGAGCCAGGTCTGCTGCCGTTTGGCATAGCGGCGTGTTGCGCGCGCAGTCAGTTCACGGCTTTCACGCTCGCTGACCTCTCCCTCCAGCAGGGAGACTGCCTGACGGTAACCTATTCCCCGGAATGCGGGACACTCCCTGTACCGGGGGTATTGCTCCATCAGGCCCCGGACCTCACCCAGCAGGCCCGCCTCATACATGGCATCAACACGCCGGTCAATCAGGTCATAAAGCGCCTGTCTTGGAGAAAGGTCGAGCCAGACAGGAAGAAAAGGAAAGGGCGGGCCTGAGGCCCTGGACATTTCATTCAGGGCTGTTTTGGTCATTCCCGTCTGTTGAAGAAGTTCAAAAAAACGGATGATCCGGCGCCTGTCAGCGGGATTGACCGAAGCCGCTGCCTGAGGGTCCATTTGCCGCATCCGTTGCCAGGAAGCTTCCAGACCCCGTTCATCGACCTGTTTTGCGATCCTGCTCCGCAAACCGGGATCCGGTTTGGGCGCGCTAAACCGGATTCCATCCAGCAGGGCTGAAACATATTGGACGCTGCCTCCGCAGAGGATGGGTTTTTTTTGTGCCTCCAATAGTGACTGAAGCAGTTTCACCGCGCGTTCGGTGAAGGCGGCCACACTGATCTCCTCGCAGGGATCCAGAATATCGAGCAGATGGTGCGGGATGGCTGCACGGTCTTCCCGGGAAGGCTTGGCCGTGCCAATGTCAAATCCGCGATAAACCTGCATGGCGTCAACTGACACGATTTCCCCGCTGGTTTTTGCCGCCAGCTTTAAGGCCATCCGCGACTTGCCCGCCGCCGTCGGCCCGGTAATCACAGGAATCGCCGATGGGTTCTGCAGGACCAGGGACAGGAGTCTTTCAAAGAGCTCATCAAAGAAAGACGAGCGGTAAAGACCGGCTTGCAGCTTGGTTTCGGGCATCTAGACAATTCTCCCGAATCGCTTTTCAAGGTCCTGCCGGCTGAAGCGGAGGACTGCGGGGCGCCCGTGCGGGCAATGGTAGGGATTGGCAAGCGCGGTCAGGGCTTGGATGAGAATTCTGATTTCTTCCTCACTCAGGCGGTCATGGGCCTTCACAGCGGCCTTGCAGGCAATTTGGTGCAATATTTCGTCATCGTCAGGGATGCTCCCGGTCTGGCGGGCGCTTGTCATCGCATCAAGCGCTGCGCGAAAAGCGGCCAGGGAATCCATGGTTGACCGGCCGTCCGGCCTTGCGACTGGAACTGCTCTCAGGGCAATGGTATGTTCACCGAAGGGCTCGAAGTCAAATCCCAGTAATTTGAAGTGTTCCGGCTCCTCTTCGAGCAGTACCCTCTCCTGCTCATTGACCTCCACCCTCAAGGGAGTCATCAAGAGCTGTGAGGCGGCTCGCAATCCTCCCTTTTCTGCCCGCTTCTTCAGCAGTTCCTCGTATAAAATCCGCTCATGCGCTGCGTGCTGGTCAATCAGGATGAGCGACTGGCCGTCATCAAGCAGGATGTAGGTGTCAAGGAGAGTTCCGATCAGGCGGGCATCCAAAAGGGAGGCAATGTCCTCATCGCGTTCTTTAACGGCCGTTTTGTCTGCCCGGGCTGGCCCGTCTTCGATGGTCAGACCGGTTCCGGCCTGTCCACTTGCATGGCTTTCCCCGGATGGCTGATCCGGCCACAGGGAACCGGCCGGCCTCATTTCCACTTGCCGGGACCTAGCATCCTGGCTGGCTCTTTTCTCAGTTTCCTGGACCGGGGAAGACTGAACGATCTTTGCCTGCTCCTCAAGTGCCGCACGCACCGTGTGAAAGACGGCGCGAAAGACGGCCCGGTCTTCCCAAAAACGTATTTCAGTTTTTTGAGGATGGACATTGACGTCGACCAGATTGGGGGGAATGACAAGTTTGAGAACCAGCTGAGGATAGCGGCCTTTCATAAACCAGGTCTTGCAGGCTTCATCGACCGCGCTTCTAAGGACAGGCGATTGAATCACGCGGTCGTTGACAATGAAAACCTGCCTGGACCGATTGTGGCGCCCTGCGGAGGGCCCCGTCATAAACCCTGTGATTTTGACGGGCGGGTCATCGCCGGACAGGGCCTGCATGGCCGAGGCTGTCTCCTGACCGAAGACCGCATAAATGGCACTGAGCAGCTGGTTATCACCGGGTGTGTAAAGAAGTTCCCTGCCGTCGTCATTTCGCTCGAGGCGAAAGGAGACATCCGGCCGGGTCAAGGCAATTTTCCCCGCTATTCCGGCGATGGCTCCGGCTTCCGAGGCATCGGAACGAAGGAATTTGTAGCGTGCCGGCACATTGTAAAAGAGGTCACGGCAAAGAATCATGGTTCCGGGGGCCATGCCGCAGCTTCCTTCAAAGGTCCTCTCCCCGCCCTCCACAATAAGCCGGGTACCCTCAGGATCCTCCCGACGCCGGGTTCTCAGCTCCAGACGTGATACAGCCGCGATGGAAGGCAGTGCTTCTCCGCGAAAGCCCATGGTTTCAAGGCGGTACAGATCCTCCGTCCGGGCCAGTTTGCTTGTCGCGTGGCTCTCCGGGGCCAGGAGCGCATCCTCAGGGGCCATCCCGCCGCCGTCATCCTCACAGGCCAGGCTTTTGATTCCACCGCGCTCGATGGACAGCCTGACGAGAGAAGCCCCGGCATCCAGGGCGTTCTCAATCAATTCCTTGGCGACAGAAGCGGGGCGTTCAATGACTTCCCCGGCCGCAATGCTGTTAATGGTTTGTTTGTCGAGTCTATGTATCAAAGCCATGGGTCACTCCTTTTCCTCCATGCTTTGTCTTTTGCGGCGCAGGGCCAGCTCCTTCAGATCAATCAGGAGGCCGTAGGCATCAACCGGCCGCATGTTGTCAATGTCCGCCTCTTCAAGACGTCCGATGATCTGGTCAGCTGTCCGGACCGACTGGGCTCCGCTGAACAAATCCTGCTGGCCATCCATGGCCCTGGCCTGACGTTTGACGATTCTGCGTTTATCCCGGCCTGTCTGCTCCAAGTGAGCCATCAGTTCACGCGCCCGGTCAACAACTGTACCTGGAACGCCGGCCAGCTTGGCGACATCGATGCCGTAACTCTCATTGGCTCCCCCCGGTCTGACCTGATGGAGAAAGACGATGTCCCCGTCGCGTTCAGCAACATCAAAATGAGCGTTGAAGACACCTGGCAGGCGATTGCCCAGGTCGATCAATTCATGGTAATGCGTCGCAAAAAGAGCCCTCGCGCCCAGGAGAGCGGGGTCAGAAATGTATTCGATGACGGACCAGGCGATGGACAAACCATCTGCTGTTCCGGTGCCGCGGCCAATTTCGTCCAGAATGAGAAGGCTTGTCGGACTGGCCTGATCAAGGATTAAAGCCACTTCAGTCATCTCAACCATGAAGGTCGATTGCCCGCCCGCCAGATCGTCCGAGGCGCCGACACGCGTCATGATCCGGTCAACAATCCCGATGACGGCTGAATCGGCCGGCACGAAGCTGCCGACCTGAGCCAGCAGAACAATGATCGCTGCCTGACGCATGTAGGTTGACTTGCCTGACATGTTGGGGCCGGTCAGCACCATGACTCGCCTTTCGTCTCCATCCAGCTCGAGGTCATTGGCGACAAAATCACTCTTACCTCGAAGGGTTTGCTCAACAACGCAGTGCCGCCCGCCACAGATAACAAGTTCCCGGCTCTTCCTGATTTCGGGCCGGCAATACTTATGTTTGTCGGCAACTTCAGCCAGTGACAGCAGAACATCGAGTCTTGCCAGGGCCCTGGCTGTTGCCTGCAGTTGGGGCAGATCCCGGGCGACCTTTGAGCGGATTTCTGTGAAGAGTTCATATTCGAGCGCTTTGCGTTTTTGGTCGGCACCCAGTATTTTATCTTCCTTTTCTTTCAGCTCAGGAGTGATGAAGCGCTCGGAGTTGACAAGGGTCTGCTTGCGGGTGAAGTGCCCCGGGACCTTGTCAAGCTGGCCCCGCGACACTTCATAGTAGTAGCCGAACACCCGGTTATAGCCGACTTTAAGGTTCTTGATCCCGGTAGCCTCACGTTCTTTAGCTTCCAGCGAGAGCAGAAAGTCGCGACCGTGTTCGGCTGCATCCGCCAATTGGTCCAGCTCCTCATTGAATCCAGGCCTGAAGATGCCGCCCTCTGTGATCAGGAGCGGTGGATCATCAGCCAGGGCTGCGGACAAAAACGAGGCCAGCTCTTTCAGCTCAAAGATGGATCCATACAGATCTCTCAGGCCGTCGTCCTCAAAATCCTCCAAGAGGGAACGAAGGCCCGGCAGGCGTTCCAGCACTCCCTTCAAGGCCGACAGATCCCGGGGATTCACCGTGCCTGAAGCGATTTTGCCAGACAGCCGCTCAATATCGTAAAGACCGGCCAGCGCATCACGGAGGGCTTGCCTGGATACAAATTGGCCCAGGAGTGAGGCGACAGAAGATTGACGCCGCAGTATCCTTCCAGGATCAATCAGAGGCTGTTCCAACCAGGACCGCAGCAGTCTGGCTCCCATGGCGGTTTGTGTGCGGTCAACGGCCCACAGGAGGCTGCCCCGCCGCTTCCTGTCCCGGATCGTTTCCGTTATTTCCAGATTGCTTCGCGTCGACCGGTCGAGCAGCATGTAATCCCTTAGCGCGTAGGGTTGGATGGTTCCAATTTGCCCGGGTACTTTTTTCTGGGTGTTCTCCAGGTAAGTGAGCAGGGCAGCGGATGCCCGCGGCCAGAGCATCTCGGAATCAGAAAAAGTCAGCCCCTTTTGGCGGGCTTCTTCCAGTCCAAAAATATCATCCGCGAGGACGGTATAAATGACTTCCTGCTGCTGAACAAGATTGAGAAATTTTGTGTTTTTGGCGAATCTTTCATTGACAAGGTATTCAACCGGCTTCAGCCTCGACAATTCATCGAACAGTTGGACTTCGGCCTGGCTGGACAACATCTCTGTCGTCTCAAAACGGCCTGAGGACAAATCGCAGGCAGCCAGCCCGTAAGCGTCGCTGAACTGGCAGACGGCACAAAGATAGCGATAGGACTGGGAATCGAGCTGATCCGGATCGATCTGCGTGCCAGGCGTCAATATTCTTACCACTTCCCTGTCAACCAGTCCCCTGGCCTCTGCCGGGTCTTCAACCTGGTCGCAGACAGCAACTTTGTAGCCCCTGGCCAGAAGCTTCTTAAGATAGGAATCCGCTGCGTGGTGAGGGACACCACACATGGGCGCCCTGTCTTCAAGGCCGCAGTCCCTCCCCGTCAAGGCCAGCTCCAGTTCGCGGGAAGCGGTCAGGGCGTCGTCAAAGAATAGTTCATAGAAGTCCCCGAGCCTGAAAAAAATCAGGCAGTCGGGGTGCTTTTCTTTAACTTCAATCAGCTGGCGCATCATAGGGGTGATGCGTGTCTTGTCGATTTGATCAAAGGTCAGACTCATCGGGCTTTCTCACCTCCGGGATCATTCGGGGCGATGCAGGCACGGCCCAGCAGCGAAAAAGATCCCGCCTCTTCTATTTCGACGGGCACGAAGGAGCCGGCAAGCAAGTCATGATGACGACCATCCTTCCCGTGTAAGGAGGTTATGTCATCAAGAGAAAAATTGACCAGGCGGTCATCCCTTGTCCTGCCCGACAGAATTTCCGGGTCACGCCGGCTGGGCCCGTCGACCAAAACCTCAACTTTGCGCCCGATCAGGGCACGGTTTGATTCGAGGCTGATCCTGTTTTGCAATTCCACCAGGCGTTCGAATCGTTCCTGAACCGCAGGCCGGTCGGAGGCTTGATGGCGGGATGCCGCCGGAGTACCGCTTCTTGGGCTGTAAATGAAGGTAAAGGCGGCGTCAAAGCGCACTTCCTCCATGACACGGAGGGTTGCCTGAAAATCTTCTTCGGTCTCTTCCGGAAAGCCGACGATCAAGTCCGTTGTAATGGTAATGCCGGGCCGGCTGAGGCGAAGCTTTTGAACCCGCTCAAGATAATGAGCGGAAGTGTAACCCCGGTTCATTTTCTTCAAAATGCGGTCACTGCCCGACTGAATCGGGAGATGGATATGCGGTTCGATAAGAAAATGTGTTCCGATCATTTCAATCAGCTCATCGGAAAGATCCTTGGGATGTGAAGTCATGTAACGCAGGATGCCCAGCGAATCCAACCGGCTTAATTCGCCGAGCAGTGCGGCGAAAGTGGGAGCCGCGCCGCCCAACCTCCGGATGTCATTGCCATAGGAATTAACATTTTGACCGAGCAGCATAATCTCAGCCGCTCCACAGCCGACCGCTTGGCGCGCCTCTTCCACGATCTGTTCATAAGGACGGCTTTTCTCCCGGCCCCGCGTGTAAGGGACAATGCAGTAGGAACAAAAATTATTGCAGCCGGTCATGATGGTGATAAGCGCCCGGTGAGGACGTTCCCGTTTAACGGGCCGGCCCGCCGCAAAAGGATCACAATTCCTGCCGGTCAAGTCAAGTATTCTTCTCTTCTTGCTGGCATGGAGCTGCCTGTCAAGTGCATGGGGAAGCAAGTCCATGGCTCCGGCCCCTATCAGAAAATCGACGTGGGGAAAGGTGTGGAAGAGCGTATCGCGATTGTTTTCCAGTTCCATCATGCAGCCCAGAACGCCGATCAGGAGAAATGGATCCTTTTTGAGGGGTTTCAATCGCCCCAGATGGCCGAAAAACCGGTCTTCGGCGCTGGCTCGCACACTGCAGGTATTGAAGAGTATGAGCTCCGCCTCCTCGATCAGGGACGTTTCTTTAAAGCCCATCTCTTCCAGCATGCCGGCTGCGATCTCGCTGTCGTGATCGTTTTGCTGACAGCCGAAAGTCTGGATATGGTAGCGGGGGGCCCGGCGATTTTCTTCGAAAAACTGGCGGCTCCAGCTGCTTATCCGGTCAAACTCCTCTTCAGCCATGTATTCCGGTTGCATGAACTTCATTCATTCCATATCATTTCAAGCTCTTCCTGTCAGGAACAGGCGCTGTAATATCACCTAAAGTCCTGCCCCGGCCTTTGGCGCGCTTGGGCAGGACGACTGTTTTAACGGCCACTTCCGGCCGCAGAGCGAATGATTTAAGATTGCCGTGACCTTCCAAGTCGGAAAAGACAACCATCTCAGAGTATTCGAGTTCATTCAAAGGCTCCAGGAAACGAACAACCAGCAGAAGATATTTTCGGGCTCTCGGATTCCTGGCCACCCAGGCCCTGACACTTGAGAAGTTTGGAATCGAACGAAAGCCAAGTTGCTTGACAAGCTGCTGATCGCCTAAATTTTCGATCGTTTTTCCGAAAAGCAGGCCCATACGTTCTATTTCCGACAGAGGAATAATCCGGATACCGGCCGGATCTTCAACGATCAGCTCATCATTGCGCGTGATAAAGAGGTGGCAGGACATGCCAGTGAAGCTGGACAGTCCGGAGACAACGGTCATGATTCCGCCCCACTTCGCTTTTCTCTCCCTGGTTTCCATGCGTATCCGCCGGAGTGTCTGGATGCGGCGCAGCCGCTTCCAAATCATGGCGCTGACAGAAATCGCCATCAGCGTGAAGCCGATTTCCGGGGGCAGGGTTCCCTGCCATACAAGAAAAAGCGCACTCAAAAAGAGAATGATAAGCGCAGGAATCATGCCTGCATTTTAACATAAGCCGGCCGCCGGCCGTGGCGGTGATTTATTCGAAGAGCTGCCTGTGGGTCACTTCACCCTGATTTTTGTAGATGGAATTGCGGGGAACGCTCCGGCGCACGAAGGAAAGGGGATAGATCATACTCCCCGCCCCGATCAGAACGCCTGGGCTCAAAACAGCATTGCAGCCGATCTCAACATTCTCAGCGATCATGGCACCGAATTTGCGAAGGCCCGTTTCCATGACTGCACTTCCCAGCCTGACTTTGATATTCTTGCGGTCCGAACGCAAATTGGATGTGATCACTCCCGCTCCCAGGTGGGCGCCAAAAGAAAGGATGCTGTCGCCGATGTAATTGAAATGAGGCGCTTCGACTTGTCCCAGCAGCATGGCGTTTTTCAGCTCGGTCGAATTCCCGATGACACAGTGGTCGCCGACGAAGACATTGCCACGGATAAAGGCCCCGGGCCGCACCTCAGTTTCTTCACCGATGATGGCCGGCCCTTTGATTGTGGAAAACCCGGCCACTTTTGCTGACCGCGCGATCCAGACATCTTTGCCGGTCCGAACATATCTTTCTTCCGGAAGCTGTGAGCCGAGAGCCATAAGGAAGGGTCCGATGCAGGCCAGAAGATCCCAGGGGTAAACTGAGTTGGCGAAGAAGGAGCAAAACAACTCATCACCCTTGAGGTAAAAGAAGTTTTTGGTCATAAGTTCGGGAATATCCATGGCAGACCTCCAATCCTTGATCCTTCTGCAAACATTATACTTCCAATTTCCAAACAGACAGTTCGATCATTGTGACAGGCTGACCAACCTTCGATTCCATTCCGCTCTCCACACACGAATAGGATGTACTGCCGCCCGGCGAAATGACTTGTACTCATTCACCTTTCTCTCCCAGAGGCATCGTGTCACCAAAGATGGCAGCGATAAGTTTAGTGAAAGCATTTTTGGGAGGTATCGCTATTCCTTGTTGTTCATCACCCAAAATAATCAGAGTGTCACCGGGATTGATGTCAAATAGATGACGGGCTTCTTTCGGGATAACGATTTGTCCCTTTTCCCCCACCTTGACCGTCCAGGCGTATTTGCCTTGGGGTTTGCTCATCTTGGGCTCTCCGTTCATAAGTATGATAAGTATGATTTGTACTATTAGTATAATCGCGCAGCTGTTTTTGTCAAGCACGCTTCAAACGCCTTCTGCAGCCACGGAATCATTTGCACAACTCCCTGACCCTTGCGCAAAATTTCGCCTGATCGAGTATAATATTCAGACTATTTCATGCCGGTTGGAAAAGCGAAAGCGTCGGCTGTGTGGGTATGACGTCTTCTTTTTCCAGGAGGAGGTCGCATGAAACGGTTCACTTGCTTTCTTCTTGTCTTGCTGCTGGCCGCTTGTCCGGGTTGCCGGGATGCTGGTCCGGACGGAGATCAGGACAAAGCTGTACTCCAGAAGATCGATTTATTCCTCAAAGATGCCGGCACCATTTTTGAAAAGGTCGAGTCCAGCATCAAGGGAGATCTGAAGACGGCAAAGCAGAATCTGGATTCCATGAGGAAAAACCTTGAATCTGGTGCCGCACGGGAAGCACAGGAAAAGGCGTATGTCACGCGGAAAAAAGTTGCTGAGCTGAACGCCCTTTTGAAACAGCTCGAGGAAATGGAAAAGGCGGTCAACCTGATTCCGACCAGGGGATCCAGCCGGATCGACCAGACCATTGCCGCAGCACAACACTATTTTGCAAAGTCCACGTCTGTGCTTGAAGATCTGATCGCCTTATTCACCTTCCGTTTAGATGTGGATGCCTTGATGGAAAGCGTCGACAGTTTTGATACCGACAGCTATACCGATCTCGGCTTGATGTCCACCGACTTATACAATCTGGTGGATGAGACCTTCGACAAGGTTAAAGCATTGGCATGCCCCGTTTTCATGCAGCCGACCTATGCCAAGTACCTCGAACTAGGGGAAAGCCTCAAAGCTGCCACTGAGTCACTGATTACCGTTGTGCAGCTTCTCAGCGAGGGCATTGCGGATCATTTACGGCTTGATGCAATCTTTAATACCTTGGATCGGGTTTTTATTCAGGATCTAAAATTTCGTATCCGCTTGACCGAAGAGACCGTCTTTCAACACGAACGGATACTGGAACGGCTGCGTACCGGCCTGTTTCTTCTTCACGACGAGCTCAAATCGAATATACGGCTTCTGCTAGCTTCCCCGGAAGACGGGAAAGCGGCTGTTCAGAATTCAGATTGGACTGAATACAGCTATCTGCGCGCTGAAAAGAAGGTAACGGTCAATTTTAAACATCCCGAGGCGGTTTATCCGTCCCTCTACCCGTCCGTGGATTCCCTTGTCATTCTCACGGCAACGGTCGAGGGTGAAGACACCGATATTTTGTTGAAGGTTGAAATACCCGGTTTCACACAAACTTATGAACAAAAGTTGACCCTTACCGAACAGATCACGACTTTCTATATTAAACCTCCTCCGCTGACCGGTGAATTGAATTTGAGCTCCAGCAAGGACGCGCAAATCGTTGTGTCCCTCACCGACCTTGAATCCGGCCGCTGCTATGCTCAGGAAAGTATTCCGATCAAACTGATGAGCCAGTACGATTTCATTCTCTGGGAAGACGAGTTCGGATCCTCCAATCTTGACAATGCCATGGCCTGGCTGACTCCCGAATCCAACGGTATTCTCGATTTGAAGCGCAAGGCCATCACATGGCTGAATGAAGCCACTGATGGCCAATTTAATTCCTTTCAGGGCTATCAGTTATGCGCACTCTTTGGACCGGAAGAGTATTACATGAATGTCCTTTATCAGGTACTTGGGATCCAGGGCGCCATGAGTGATATGGGCGTGCGCTATAACATGGGTGCCTTCTCCATGACGCAGGGCTTGCACCAGCGGGTTCTCCTGCCCGATGACGTTCTTCTCAGCCGCAGCGGTGTTTGTATTGAGACGGCGCTTGTTATGGCCAGTGCGCTCCTTTCTGCTGACATGCATGTGATGCTGGTCTTCCCCCCCGGTCACGCTCAGGTGGCCGTTGAAACCTGGTGGAATACAGGCGAATACTTCCTAATCGAAACAACCGTCCTGCCCTTCAATCAGGGAGACGATCCGGATCGCGTAATAGGCTATCTGAGTCCGGAGGAATGGGCGGAGTATCTCGTGGATCCCTGGGGTGACGGCAGCGGCCCATGTTATGTGGTTGACTGTGAATTTGCGACCAAACTTGGTTTATTGCCTTTAAACCGCTGAGAGGACTATCGTGCCCTCCCAGGCCCTTAAGAGAAAAACCCCCGCGTTGCCGCGGGGGTTTTCCTGCGTGTGAGCACTCTTTGCTGCTGGTCGAGGTGACAGGACTTGAACCTGCGGCTTCTTGCTCCCAAAGCAAGCGCGCTGCCAACTGCGCCACACCTCGCGGTTATCATCATAAGGGGATCGCTCCGGATCGTCAACCTGCCCCATATCGCCCAATAAATAAATGCC
>LSQX01074970.1_pt1 | contig 82002 bp, 66 predicted proteins | sample 654561 | NCBI WGS metagenome assembly LSQX01 (sample SAMN04489861, study PRJNA283612) | anaerobic digester metagenome | isolation source: 4 biogas reactors fed with cattle manure at either 37C or 55C with and... | place: Denmark: Kongens Lyngby | collected 2014
CAGCATGACCAGCCGCTGGACATCCGGGGCCCGATGCTCGCGCAGGCGGATGGGCGGTTGTATGTGGTCGGTCGCTACATGGAGCCGAAGAGCGACCCCGAAGGTGGCCGCTGGCGCGATACGCGCCTTTACCGCGTGCAGGACAACTGGCAGCTTGAGGAGCTTGCGGTGCTCCCGGAGCCGGACTGGGCGCCTCCGCGCGCGGGTGACAACTCCTACGCCGGCTACTACTACCTCGGCGATGGCGAGATGCTGCTTAGCTGGTACTCGGGCAACTCTGAGGCGCGGGCGGACATCTTCCTCGCGTCGGTGGACGTACGATAGCGAACGGATAGCGGCACGGGCGCATGCGCCCGCATCCGGTAGGGAAGCGCCGGGCGTGCCGCGAAAGACTACTCGAGCAGACAAGCCGTGTGGCGGAGGCGGAAGACCATGAAGGTGCTAATCATCGGCGGGACGCGCTACCTCGGGCGCGAGATCATGATGCGGCTGGCCGAGCGTGGCGACGAGGTCACATTGCTCAATCGCGGGCGGACGGAGTGCGCCCTCCCCGACAACGTGGACTGCCTGACCGCGGACATCATGGACCCCGACCTGCTGGTCGAGGCGCTGGAAGGTGATGATGGCCGCGTCCGGACCTTCGACACCTGCGTGCATATGATCGCCATGGACGGCGCGCGAGCCGAGCGCGTCATCGAGGCGGTCTGGGGGCTGATCGGCCACTACGTCCAGTGCGGCTCCACGGGCGTCTTCATGCCGCTCCAGCGCTGCCCGGCCGATGAGAGCGAGCCGGTCGCCCCGCCGCCACCGGATATGGGCGGCTTCGGCTCGAAGGCAGAGTCCGACCAGGTCGCGCGGGAGCTTTGTGCGCAGTACGATCTGCCGCTGACGATCCTGCGGCCGACGAACATCATGGGCCCGGGCGATGTGCCGATAGACCTGCTCGGCGGCCGCGATGCGGAGTTCTTCCAGGGCATCCTCGACGGTGAGCCCATCATCATCCCCAACCATGGCGACGGCCTGCTGCAGCCGGGCGATGTGCGCGACCTCGCGGACGCGTTCGTGCTGGCGGTTGATCAGCCCGACAAGGCCGGCGAGTACAACATCAGTTCGCCTTACGCGATCACGCACAACTACTACGCACAGCTTCTGGCCGATGCCATGGACGTGGAGGCACAGGGGCGGCACGTTCCGGTGGATGAGATCATCGAGGAGTACGCGGGCACCGATCGTTTCTCGGTGCGCGGCATCCGCTTCTTCGCCGAGCACATGTGCTTCACGATCGAGAAGGCCCGCCGGGAGCTTGGCTACGAGCCACAGTATACCGCGGAGGCCTCGGTCGAGCAGACGGTGCGCTGGATGTTCGACAACAACGTGATCATGCGCGACTAGCGCGGCCTGGAAAGGCTTTACGGGTGCTCCAACGACAAACGGCGGGCCGGGGTGGAACCTTCGGCCCGCAAGCGGGCCGCTCCTCCGTACTACCCACCGTCAACGGCTTGCGCTTACCCACATATTGGGGAGCAACGAATTCGCATCGCTCGCCCGGTGGAGGGGCCGCACGAGGGCAGGTTGCGAAGCAGACTGCACGAGGTCGGCCCTCTACAGTCGTTCGAGAATGGGCCGACCTCGCCGCGGCAAACGGCGACCGCGGCTCGTGCGGCCCCTCCTACGGCAACACAACCCACGATTTGTGGGTGAATACAAGCGCCAACAGGGAGGACCACACTATGGATATCGACATCCCGAAGATGGACCTCAGCACAGGCGCGCAGATGCCCAAGCTGGGCCTCGGCACCTGGCAGCTTACCGGCGAGACCTGCGTGAAGGCAGTGGACCTCGCGCTGCAGATGGGCTACGACCACATTGACACCGCCGATGTCTACGGCAACCATCGCGAGGTCGCCGAGGGCATCTCCGGCCATGACCGCGAGAGCATCTGGATCACCTCGAAAGTCAATCGCGGCAGCCTCCAGTACGATGAAGTCCTCGCCACCTGCGAGAAGAACCTGGGCGAACTGGGGGTTGACTACATAGACCTCTACCTCATCCACTGGCCGGACGAAAGCGTGCCGATGGAGGAGACCTTCCGCGCGCTCAAGAAGCTCCGCGACGAGGGCATGGTGCGGGAGATCGGCGTGAGCAACTTCATGGTCGAGCACCTCACCGAGGCGCTGGAGGTGGCGGAGGTGCCGATCGTCAACAACCAGATTAAGTTCCACCCGATGCACCAGCCATGGGAGGTCGTGGAGATGTGCCGGGAGAACGACATCTCCGTCACCGCCTACTCGCCGCTGGCGCGGGGCGAGATCTTCAGCAGCGAAACGATGCAGCGCGTCGCCGAGGAAGTGGATCGCACGATCCCGCAGGTCGCGTTGCGCTGGCTGCTGCAGCAGCAGATGATCGTGATCCCGAAGGGCTCCAGCGAGGAGCACCTGCGCGAAAACCTGCAGGTCTTCGACTTCCACATCTCCCCCGAGCAGGATGAGGCGATCCGGGGAATGGCGTAGCGCCGTCGTTGCCGTCAGGAGGGGCCGCCCGAGCGTCCGCTGTCGTGTAGCGGCGCGAGGGTCCCGCGCAGCGGGAGGTTCCACCCCGGCCCACCGTCTGCACAGAAAGGACTTACTCACCATGCCGTCAGGCCGCCGACCGAACATCATCTACATCATGTCCGATGACCACGCCTCCCACGCGATGAGCTGCTACGGGAGCGTCGTCAACGAGACGCCGAACATGGACCGCATCGCCGAAGAGGGCGTGCGGCTCGACAACTGCTTCTGCACGAACGCCATCTGCACGCCGTCGCGGGCCGCGGTCCTCACCGGCAAGTATGCGCACCAGAACGGCGTCCGCGTCTTCAATGACATGGACCAGCGGCAGATGACCGCGCCGAAGCTCCTCCAGCAGGCCGGCTACCAGACCGCAATCTTCGGCAAGTGGCATCTCGGCCACGGCGGCATTCACAACCCGCAGGGCTTCGACCGCTGGTGCGTGCTGCCCGGCCAGGGGCTCTACCACGACCCGGAGTTCTACGACCAGTCCGATGAGAAGACGGTCATCCCCGGCTACGCGACCGACATCATCACGGACATGTCGCTGGAGTGGATGGACGGGCGCGACGAGGAGCGGCCGTTCTTTTTGATGACCCATCACAAGGCCCCGCACCGGCCGTGGGACCCGGATGAGAAGCACATGGACATGTTCCTCGACGAGATTCCGGAGCCGCCCACGCTGTGGGATGACTACGAGAATCGCGCGACTGCCGCGAAGATCGCCGAGATGCGCATCGGCCGCGACTTCCGCGAGCGCGATGTCAAGTACCCGCGGCCCGAGGGCCTCTCCGATGACGACTACAAGCGCTGGTGCTACCAGCGCTACATGCAGGACTACCTGCGCTGCGTGCAGTCGGTGGATGACAACATCGGCCGGATGCTCGACTACCTCGACGAGAGCGGGCTTGCGGAGAACACGGTCATCGTCTACACGAGCGACCAGGGCTTCTTCCTCGGCGATCACGGCTGGTATGACAAGCGCTTCATGTATGAGGAGTCGCTGCGCATGCCCTTCGTGGTGCGCTACCCCGAGGAGATCAATCCCGGCCAGGCGAACGATGACATCATCCTGAACGTGGACTTTGCGCCGCTATTCCTCGACTACGCAGGTCTGGAGACGCCCCGCCAGATGCAGGGCCGCAGCTTCCGCGACTGCCTGCGCGGTGAGGCGCCGGATGACTGGCGCGACAGCTTCTACTACCGCTACTACGTGCACCTCGATGGCGGCCACAACGTCTTCGCGCACTACGGCGTGCGGACGGATCGCTACAAGCTGATCTACTACTACCGAAACGACCCCGGCCCGCGCGAGTGGGAGCTATTCGACCTGCAGACCGACCCGATGGAGATGTGCTCGGTCTACAACGACCCGGCCTACGCGGACGTGGTGGCGGAACTGAAGGCGGAGCTACTGCGCCTGCGCTCGGAGGTCGGCGACCAGGACGATCCGTTCTGAACGCCGCGCTGCCGTTCCCCTCTCCCGCCACAGATCGCGCAGCGATCTGCAGGGGGAGGGGTGGCTGCTCCCGCCAACGGCGGGAGCAGCCGGGGAGGGGCAGTCGTTGCCGCGCGAACGACTGCGGCGCTTCGCGCCGCCCCCTGCGAGGGCGCAGGGGCCACAACGACCAGGACAGAAGCTTACGACGCACGCACAGGAGTGTGCGTGTCGAGGATCAGCAACGACCGGGCTGAGCAACGATGAATAGCCGTTCCTCCCCCCTCGTCCCGAGACAGCGCGCGGTTTGCGCTGTGAGGGAGAGGGGGGATCGAGGGGTGAGGCGCCCCGAACGCCGCCCTCAGTGCGTACACCCATCCTCCAGGCTCTTCTGGGCGCGGGCGATCACCTGCATCGCCGCGTAGCCCTCGGCGATGCCGGCCGGGTTCTCGGCTTCGCCGAGGCAGACCTTGCGGAAGTGCGCCACCACGTTGCTCCCCCACGAACTGGTGACCCTCATCGGCACCATCTCCACCGACTTCTCGTCGCGCGTCACCCACAGCTCCTGCGTCGGCGCCACGCGCACCAGCGCGCTGCCCTCGCTGCCGTAGACCTCGATGCCGCGATACAGCCCCACCGGGCCGAATGAGGAGAAGTTTGGCTCGAGCACACTCGTCCCCGCTTCATGTGTCAGCACGTAGAGCCCGCTGTCATCCTTCGCGCCCTCCTGTGCGTAGGTGTGCGCGGTGGCATAGACGCCCTTCGCCGGCCCCATCAGGTGTAGCGCGGTGTAGACGTGATGGTAGCCCATGTCCAGCAGCGCGCCGGAGGCCTTGATGCCAGGCGAGATCGCCAGGCGATGCCCGAGTCTCATGCGCATCCAGTGCAGCCGTCCGAGCGCCGGGATATGCTCGGCGAGGCTCATGAAGGGCCCCTCGAATAGCCAGCGGTGCTCGACCATGAACGCGGGCCCGGCCGGATCGATCGCCTCGCGCATCTGCTCCGCCTCATCCATCGTCTCGCACAGCGGCTTCTCAGTCATCACGCACTTGCCCGCCTGGTGCAGCGCGATCGACATCTCCGCATGAAAGCGCGTCGGCGTGCAGATGTCCGCGGCGTCAAAGTCATCGCGCTCAAGCAGATCACGCCAGTTCTCGATGATCTGCGCGCCGGGGAAGTGTTCGGCCTTCGCCGCCTCGGCGGCCTCGCGGTTCACATCTACGAGGTAGGCCATCTCAGCCTCATCGCCGAGCGCCTTCCAGCCCGAAATATGTGCGCCCGCAATTCCGGATGTCCCGATGAGTGCCACTCGCATCTCAATCGCTCCCTGTCTTCGCAATCCGACCGGAGGTTGCTTCTCCGCCCGCCCCCGAAGGCCCTTGTGCGACGCGCGGCGAAGTTCCTCGTGGCATGGATGCCGCACAACCGAGGTGATCGCGGTGAAGCTGGACGATCTGCTCAAGCAGGAAGCCGCCGGGCAATCGGCGATGTCGTACGCGAACGCGCAGGAGCGGTACGCTCAACTGGGCGTTGACACGGAGGACGCGATCCAGCGCGCTGTCGCCACGCCTGTCTCAGCGCATTGCTGGCAGGCCGATGACGTGGTCGGGCTTGAAGTGCATGAGGGCGCCACTGACTCGGGCGGCCTGGCTGCGACGGGCAATTACCCCGGCCGAGCGCGAACTGGCGATGAGATTCGCGCCGACTTTGAGACGGCCGCCGGGATGATCCCCGGCACACTGCGCTTCAACCTCCACGCCATGTATGCCGAGACCGGCGGCAAGTCCGTAGACCGTGATGAGCTTCAGCCGGAGCATTTCGCGACGTGGATTGACTGGTGCGAGGATCGCGGCTGGGGGATGGACTTCAACCCGACCTGCTTCGCGCACCCGAAGGCCGCCGATGGGCTGACGCTGGCGCACCCGCGCAAGTCGATCCGCGACTTCTGGGTCCGCCACTGCATCGCCTGCCGGGAGATCGGCGGCGCGGTCGCAAAGCGCCTCGGGCCATGCGTGGTGAACATCTGGGTGCCGGACGGGCAGAAGGATGCTACCGCCGACCTGATCGGCTCGCGCAGGCTGCTGCTGAAGTCGCTCGACAGCGTGCTTGAGAAGCGGGTGCCGAAGGTAGTGGACACCGTTGAGAGCAAGCTCTTCGGCATCGGCGTCGAGGACTCGACCGTCGGATCGCACGAGTTCTACCTGCTCTACGCCGCCTCGCGCGGCTGCGGCCTCTGCTTCGACATGGGGCACTACCACCCCACGGAGAACATCGCGGACAAGGTCTCTGCGGCGCTGCTGTTCCTCAAGCCCCTGCTGATCCACGCGAGCCGTGGTGTGCGCTGGGACAGCGACCATGTAACGCGCTTCAACGACGATTTGCGCGCGGTCGCCGACGCGGTTATCCGCAGCGGCATGACGCAGCACGTCTACTGGGCGACGGACTTCTTCGACGCCTCCATCAACCGCGTCGCGGCCTGGGTGATCGGTCTCCGGTCAGTGCGGAAGGCGCTGCTGTGGGCGCTGCTGGAGCCGCATGCGTCGGCAGTGGAGGCAGAGCGCGCGGGTGATGGTACCGCGAAACTCGCGCTGGCGGAGTTGCGGGCGGAACTGCCCTTTGCGGCAGTCTGGCAGGAGCTATGCCGCCGCGCCGATGTCCCAACCGGCCTCGCATGGCTGGATGAGGTGCGGCGCTATGAGCAGCAGGTGCTGATCGCGCGGGATTAGCTTCGCGCTGAAGCGCTACTGCTCATCGAACTCATCGAAGTCGGGCGGGTTGGCTATCCGCAATTCGTCGGGGATGCCATCAATCGCCTCCACCTCGGTGGCTGAGAGAGACCAGTCGAAGACGTCGAGGTTCTCGCGCAAGTGCTGTTCATCGCTCGACCGTGGGATCACGATGCAGCCCTTCTGCAGCAGCCAGCGCAGTGACACCTGCGCGGGGGTCTTCCCGTGGTCGGCAGCAATCATGCGCAGCGTGGGGTCATCGAAGACCTTTCCGCGCGCGAGGGGGCTGTATGCGGTCACCGTCACATGGTGCTCGTGGCAGAAGTCGATGAGCTTGTCCTGATAGAGGAACGGGTGCAGTTCCACCTGGTTGTTCGCGATGGGGATGGGCGTGATCTCCAGCGCCCTGCGCAGTCTTCGGCGCTGGAAGTTGCTCACGCCGGCATCGCGGATCATGCCGAGTTCCTTTAGCTGCGCGAGGGCGTCAAAGGTCTGCTGCATCGGCACGTCCGGGTTCGGCCAGTGGATCAGATAGAGGTCGATGTAGTCCGTATCAAGCTCACGCAGGTTGGCGCGACAGGCATCTATCACCTCATCGTAGTGCAGCCGGTCCTCGGGGACCTTCGTGGTGATGAAAAGCTCCGAGCGCTCGTAGCCTTTGATCGCCCGGCCAACTATGTCGTGGTTGCCGTAGCTGTCCGCGGTGTCGAGGTGCCGGTAGCCAAGCACGAGAGCTATCTCGATGGCCATGAGGCCCTCCTCCCCCCGCAGGTTGGCCGTCCCCAGTCCCATCGCCGGCATCGCGAGTCCTGATGGCAGAATGTATCTGTCCCGCATCATCGCAAAACCCCTCCATCCGCTCAGTCCACCTCATTCTCATCCTGATTCGACATGGCCGTTCATCACGCCTGCTCACATGCAGGCGGAGACATACCGCGCGGTGAATATGTCTTAAGAGGCCGCCCTGAGCGGCCGAGTGTTGTCCGAACGTCTTCATCGTACGTCTGGGAGAATGGCCCTCATGCCACAAAGCGCAGCCAGGTCGGTCAAGCACGATGCGCTTGCGGGGCGGATCGTGAATGTTCGTGGCGGCGTCGTGGACGTGCGCTTCCCGGGGGCACTGCCGCCGATGAACGGCAGCATCATCACCGGCGATAATGATGACGTCGTGCTCGAAGTCGTAACTCACCTCGATGACGCGACGGTGCGCTGCATAGCACTGACGCCCACGCGCGGCCTCTGGCGTGGCGCCGACGCCATCTACAGTGGCGGTCCCCTGATGGTGCCGGTGGGCCGCAGGGTGCTTGGGCGCATCTTCAACGTGCTTGGCGAGACCATTGACGGACGCGAGCCGATCGAGGGTGGTGAGTGGTGGCCCATCCATCGCCCCACGGTGCCGCTGCGACAGCGGTCCACGGTCTCGGAGATACTCGAGACCGGCGTGAAGGCGCTCGATCTGCTCGCGCCACTGGAGCGCGGTGGCAAGGCCGGGCTCTTCGGCGGCGCGGGCGTCGGCAAGACTGTGCTGCTCATGGAGCTTATCAACAACATGCTCGAGCAGCACTCGGGCATCAGCATGTTCGCGGGGATAGGTGAGCGCACGCGCGAGGCGGAGGAGCTTTACCGCGAACTGCAGGACGCAGGCGTGCTCCAGCAGACGGTGCTCTTCTTCGGACAGATGAACGAGGCGCCCGGCGCGCGACAGCGTATCGGCCATGCCGCGCTCTCGGTCGCCGAGTACTTCCGCGACGAGCAGCACCAGGACGTGCTGCTGCTGGTGGACAACATCTTCCGCTTTGTGCAGGCGGGGCAGGAAGTCTCCGGCCTGATGGGCCACGTGCCATCGCGCGTGGGCTATCAGCCTACGCTGGACACTGAACTCGCCGAGCTTGAGGAGCGCATCTGCTCCACCCAGACCGGCGCGATCACGTCCATCCAGGCGGTCTATGTGCCTGCGGACGACTTCACAGACCCGGCGGCGGTAGCGACATTCTCCCACCTCTCCGCGTCTATCGTTCTCTCGCGGCGCCGGGCGTCGGAGGGTCTGTACCCGGCAATGGACCCGCTCGAGTCGAACTCGTCGCTGCTCACGCCGCTGATCGCCGGCCGGCGGCACTACTATCTCGCGCAGCAGGTCCGCAGCACACTCGCGCAGTATGAGGACCTCAAGGACATCATCGCGATGCTCGGGATAGATGAGCTTTCGCAGACCGATCGCCGCACGGTCTACCGTGCGAGGCGACTGGAGCGTTTCCTGACGCAGCCGTTCTTCACCACCGAGCAATTCACGGGCATGGAGGGGCGTCTGGTGCCGCTGGAGGAGACCCTTTCGAGCTGCGAGCGCATCCTCAGCGGGGAGTTCGACGACTACCCGGAGAGCGCGTTCTACATGATCGGCTCCGTTGACGAAGTGAACGAGGAGCAGCGGCAGTGATCCTGAAAGTCGTCACGCCAACGCGAGTGGTGGTGGATACGCACGCGGAAAAGGTGACGGTGCAGGGCCGCGAGGGTTCGCGCACCTATCTGCCGGCGCATATAGATTTTTCGACGGTGGTAGTGCCGTCGGTGATGTCGTGGCAGCCGGCTGAGGGCGAGGAGCAGTTCGCAGCGGTGGATGAGGGGATGCTGGTGAAGGTCGGCGATGAGGTGTTGCTCTCGACGAGCTACGCAGTGTACGGGCCGCCGCTGGGGCGGCTGCGGGAGACGGTGGAGGAGCAGTTTTCTGAGCGCGGGGAACGGGAGAAGACAGCGCGGACGGCTCTGGCGAAGCTGGAGGCGAGCATCATGCGCCGCTTCATGGAGTTGGGGAGCTGAAGATGGATCAGGAACACGAGCGCCCCGAGCCGCGAAAGGATGTCCCACGCGACCACCCGGTTACACGGAGCCCGGAGGAGCGGGAGCGTGAGCGGCGCGAGGACGATCTGGCGCGGGCGCTCGGCGAGGCCGAGGCGCGGAAGGTCCGCGCGCGCAGACGGCGCGAGGAGAGCGTCTGGTTCGGACTTGGCACCTTCGGCCTCGTAGGCTGGGCGGTGGCGCTGCCGACGCTGATCGCGCTGGCGCTGGGCATCTGGCTGGACGCCAACTACCCCCAGCGCTTCTCATGGACACTGACGCTGCTGTTCGCCGGCATCGTCGCCGGTTGCTTTAACGCATGGTACTGGGTGAGCCGCGAACGCGACCAGATCGGCCACGATCAGGAGGATGACGATGGAGTTTGACCCGCTTACCGCCATGATCTCACTGATCATCGGGACGGTCGTCGGCCTCGGCTACTTCGCCGGGCTGTGGATTACCGTGCTGAGGCTGCCGCAGTCCCCGCGCCCGATGGTGCTATGGAGCCTGAGCGCATTGCTGCGGGTGGCCGGAGCCACGACAGTCTTCGTGGTGCTGCTGCGCTGGGGCACGACGGAGGTAGTGGCGGGGCTGGCCGGCTTCGTGCTGGCACGTTTCGCCGCGACCGCCATCTGGGGGCCCATGCGAGAGCCGAAGATGCCGCCGCCCGACAAGTCGCGTGAGGGAGATCAATGAATCAGGCGATGCGTCTGACTCCGGATGAACTCATTATCTTTGAGATCGGCTCGCTGTCGGTCAGCGCCACGTTCGTCTTCACATGGCTGCTGATGCTGCTGATGGCGGGCGGCGCATGGCTGATCACCCGCCGGCTCTCTTCGGACGTGCGCATCAGTCCCGCGCAGAACGTGCTTGAGATCATCGTGATGGGTATCCGCGATCAGATTTCCGCCATGGGCGTGAAGCGCCCGGAGCTTTACATGCCGTTCGTCGGCACGCTCTTTCTCTTCATCGCGGTGTCGAACATCTTCGCCGCGATCCTTCCGGGCTTCCAGGCGCCAACCGGTTCGCTGTCAACTACGGTGGCGCTTGCATTCGCGGTCTTCGTGGCGGTGCCCATCTACGGCATTTCCCAGCGCGGCCTCGGCGGCTACCTGCGGCAGTACATCGAGCCCACGCCCCTCATGCTGCCGATGAACGTCATCGGGGAGTTCTCGCGCACCGTGGCTCTGGCCTTCAGGCTCTTCGGGAACGTCATGAGCGGGTCGCTGATCGTCGGGATGCTCCTGATGCTCGCCCCGTTCTTCTTCCCGGTGGTAATGCGCCTGCTGGGGCTGCTGACAGGCCTTGTGCAGGCATATATCTTCGGCGTGCTGGCGATGGTGTACATCGCCTCGGCCACACGCGTGGCCAGGGGTGATAGCGACAACGTGCAGCCTGAGGCAACCGCGACGAAGGCAGTGTAGCCGGAGAACCACCGACCCTGCAGTATGAAAGGGAGCTTACTGATGACCGGACTTGAACTTGTTGCTGTCGCTTCTATCATCACCGGGGGCATCACGATGATGGGCGGCTCGATCGGCCCGGCACTGGGCGAGGGACGTGCGGTGGCTGAGGCGCTAAGCGCTATTGCGCAGCAGCCCGATGAGGCGGGCACGATCACCCGCACGCTCTTCGTGGGCCTTGCGATGATCGAGTCCACGGCGATCTACTGCTTCGTTGTCACGATGATCGTGCTCTTCGCCAATCCGTTCTGGAACTACTTCCTCGCACAGGCAGGCGGCCAGTGAGGAGCGGGGACTGAAGTCATGCAAATTGACTGGGTTGCAGTCGTTGCTCAGATCGTCAACTTCCTCATCCTCGTGTGGCTGCTCAAGCGCTTCCTCTACGGCCCGATCCTGCGGGTGATGGAGGAGCGCCAGGAGCGGATCTCACGCGAGATGGACGAGGCCGGGGAACGTGAAGCGGCGGCTAAGGAAGAGGAGCGCAGGCATCGAGAGGCGCGCCGCGAGCTTGATGAGCAGCGCGACGAGATGCTCGATGAGGCGCGCGAGGAGGCCGAGGCCACTCGGCGGCAGCTTGTTGAGCAGGCGCGGCACGAGGTTCAGGACCTCGAGCGGCGCTGGCATGAGAGTCTGCGCGAGGAGCAGGATGCGTTCGTCCGCGAGCTTCGCGAGCGCATGGGGCGACAGGTCTGCTCAGTCGCCCGCCGCGCGCTTGAGGATATTGCCAACCAGGAGTTGCAGGCGCAGGTGCTGAGCGTCTTCACGCAGCGCCTTCGCAAGCTTGATGACGCGCGGCGCGAGGAACTGCGAAGCGCACTGGGGGATGCTGATCGCGCGCCCCGGATCACCAGCGCGTTCGCTCTCACCAGTGCTCAGCGGAATGAACTGCAGGCCGCCGCGCGCGAGGCGCTGGAGGACGATCTGCAGCTTTCATTCGAGGAGTCAGATGAGCTTCTGTGCGGGATTGAGCTTGCGGTTGGCGGCCTGAAGATAGCGTGGAGCATTGACAGCTACCTCGACGCGCTGGAGCATTCGGTGGTGGGCGCAATCGAGCGGGAGACCGCGAGTGAGGGCCGGGAGCGAGATGCTCAAGCCGCGGAGGCGCCATCAGTAGACGACGTAATGCCTCCCAGCGAGGTCATGCCGCCGGAGGGCGAGGATCGTGAGTAGTCAGCCAGGGAACACGGAGCGGGAGCGGCTGCTGTCAACCATCGAGCACGTTTCGGGGGCGGTGGAAGACGCGCTGGGCGCGGCGGCGGAACTGGTCCTCGAGGAGGTCGGCGAAGTCACCTACGTCGGCCACGGTATCGCCCGCGTCACGGGCCTCCCGTCGGTGCAGTCAGAGGAGTTGGTGCGCTTTCCTCGGGGCCTGATGGGCATGGCATTCACGCTCTCGGAAGATGAAGTGGGCGTGATCCTGCTCGGCGACGGGCAGGGCCTGTGGGCCGGGGCCGAGGTGCGCAGGACCGGCCGGGTAATTGACGTGGCGGTGGGCGATGAACTGCTCGGGCGGGTCGTCAACGCGCTCGGCGAACCGCTGGACGGGCGAGGCCCGATCCGGACACGGCTGCGCAGCCCGATCGAGCGGGAAGTGCCACCCATCATGGACCGCGAACCGGTGCAGACCCCGCTGCAGACGGGCCTCAAGGCAGTGGATGCTCTCATCCCGATCGGCCGCGGTCAGCGCGAGCTTATCATCGGCGACAGGCAGACGGGCAAGACCGCCGTAGCGGTGGACACGATCATCAACCAGCGGGATTCGAACGTTATCTGCGTCTACTGCGCGATCGGCCAGCGCAGCGATGATACGGCGAGGGTGATCGCCGACCTGCGCAAGCACGGGGCGATGGAGTACACCATCGTCGTGGTGGCGCCGGGCGAGGACCCGCCGGGGCTTCAGTACGTGGCACCCTACTGCGCCACCACCGTCGCGGAGTATTTCATGGGCCGCGGCCGCGATGCATTGGTGGTGTACGATGACCTCAGCAAGCACGCAAAGGCATACCGCGAGGTCTCGCTGCTGCTGCGCCGCCCCCCGGGGCGCGAGGCTTACCCCGGCGACATCTTCTTCATTCATTCGCGCCTGCTGGAGCGGGCGACGCGTTTGCGTTCCGATCTCGGCGGCGGCTCGATGACAGCGCTGCCGGTGGTGGAGACTGAGGCGCAGAACATCTCGGCATACATCCCGACCAACCTCATCTCCATCACCGACGGGCAGATCTACCTCAACCCGGACCTCTTTCAGAAGGGCGTCCTGCCTGCGATCGACATCGGCGAATCCGTCTCGCGCGTCGGTGGCAAAACGCAGCTTCCGGCGTATCGCGCGGTCGCGGGTGATCTGCGCCTGCAGTACACGCAGTTCGAGGAACTGGAGCAGTTCGCCCGGTTCGGGACGCGGCTCGATGAGGACACGCGACAGAAGCTTGACCGCGGCCGGAGAGTCCGCGAGGCCCTGCAACAGCCGCAGTTCGAGCCGATTCCGGTGGAGGAGCAGATAGCGGTCCTGCTCGCGGCCGCCCGCGGTGTGCTCGATGAGATCGAGCCCGAGGAGGTCCCCCGTGCCGGGCGCCGCATCCGCCGCGCCGTGACCGAGCATCTCCCGGAGCTTTCGGAGCGCATCCGCAAGGGTGAGGGTCTCGGTGACCGGCACCTGGAGGAGATGGAGACGGTTGCCCGCAAGGCCGTCTACCTGGAGACATCGGCCGATGCTTCCGAGGAAGGCTCCGATGGAAACGATTGAGATTCTGCGGGACAAAATCGGCACCGCCGAGAGTCTCCAGTCGGTGGTCTCCACGATGAAGTCGTTGGCGGCTGTCAGCATCCAGCAGCTTGAGGGTGTCATTCGCTCGATTGATGAGTACAATCGCACCGTCGAACTTGGCCTGCAGATCGCGCTCCGCAACCGCCCGAGGCGGGTGCAGATTGTCCGGCCGGTGCTGAGCGATGCACTCGGTGCGGTCATCATCGGCTCCGATCAGGGCATGTGCGGCCAGTTCAATGAGGACATCGTCTCTCATGCGGTTGAGGATATGCAGCAGGTGGGCGTGGAGGGGGCGGCTCGGGCGATTCTCGCCGTGGGCGCGAGGACAGTCGCGCACCTTGAGCTGGCGGGGCTTACTCTTGATGACCTGCTTGCCACCCCGGCCTCACCCGGCACCATCTCCCCGCTCGTGCAGCAGATCGCGATGCAGATTGAGCGCTGGCAGACGGAACGAGGCTTCGATCGCATCTTCCTGTATTACAACCACCGCGTATCGGCGGGCCGCTACCGCCCATCGGCTCATCGCCTGCTGCCCATGGACGCAGCATGGCTGGAGCGCATCGCCGGCAGGCGCTGGCCGACGAAGATGCTCCCGCAGATCGCGATGCCATGGCGCCCGCTGATCTCCGAGCTCATTCAGCAGCACATCCTTGTCGTGCTCAACCGCGTCATTGTGCACTCGATGATGAGCGAGCACACCGCGCGTATGCAGTCCATGCAGGCGGCGGAGCAGAACATAGATGAGCGGCTTGAGGAGTTGCGCAACCGGTTCCGCCAGACGCGGCAGACCGCTATCACCGCAGAGCTGCTCGACATCGTCTCGGGCTTCGAGATTCTCCGGTCGGAGCGCGATGTCTGAGGTCGCGGCATAAGTGGCAGAGGAGGAACGCGCATGGAACGGTTCGGCAATGTCATTCTCGGGGGCGGGATGGTCGCAGGTCACGCCGCGAAGGAGATGGTGAAGCAGGGGCTTGAGCCCGGATCGCTGTGCATCATCTCGATGGACGAGGACCCGCCCTATGAGCGCCCACCGCTGTCGAAGGGCTTCATGCGGGGTGACAAAGTTGCCGACGAAGCCTTCATCAACGGTCCCGACTTCTACAATGACAACGGCATCACGCTGAAGCTCAACACCAGGATCAAGTCGGTTGATTTCGAGGCTCGCACCCTCTCCAGCAGCAAGCACACCATCGGCTTTGACAACCTGCTCATCGCCACGGGCGCATGGCCGCGAGAGCTTGATGTGTCCGGTGCGGACCTCGATGGCGTACACCTGCTCCGGACGCTGGCTCACGCGAAGAAGATCCATGCGGAAGCCGAAGAGATTGAGCGCGCGGTGATCGTGGGCGCGGGCTTCATCGGGATGGAGATGGCCGCCTCGCTGGCGATGCTCGGCGTGGAATGCGCGTTGGTGTACCGCGAGGAGCGCGTCATGGTCAACCGCTTCCCCGACCCGATCGCGCGATACTTCGAGGACTACTACCAGGAGCGAGGGGTGAGACTGGTCGCCCAACGCAGTGTCGCACAGATCGAAGGCGACGGGCGCGTAAGTGGCGTGGCACTGACCTCCGGGCAGAAGCTCTCGGCGCAGATGGTCGTCGCGGGCATCGGCGTCAGCCCCGAGACCGGGCTCTTCGAGGGCGGGCCGATCGAAGTCAATGACGGGCTGGTCACTAACGAGTACCTCGAGACGGGCGTGGAGAAGGTCTGGGCGGCGGGCGACATTGCACGCTACCATGACGTGATCTTCGACCGCCCGAGGCGCTTTGAGCATGAGGATAACGCGCACTATCAGGGGCTGCGCGCGGGGCGGGCGATGCTTGGCGACCGCAAGCCCTTCAAGCATCTCCCCCACTTCTACTCGGACATGTTCGACCTGTCGTGGAACTACTGGGGCGACCGCTCCGCCGGCGACCGCGTACTGTACCGCGGAGAGGTGGAGAGCGGCCGCTTCGCCGCGTGGTGGGTGACTGAGGATGAGCGTGTGACCGCGGCGTTCACGCTGGGCATTCCGTGGAAGCAGGCGAAGATTGCGGCGGATATCATCAAGGGGCAAACGCCGATCCCCGCGGATCTGCTCACGGACGAATCGCGCGATTTCGAAGAACTGGCGGGGTGACGGCGGGCTGGCGCCTCAATCTTTCTCCTCTTCCGCCTCTCCCTCCGCTTCAAGCAGCGCGTCGAGTGTCTCTCGACGCGAGGCGAGCGACCGCGCATATCGCATCATGCCCCTCCACGGATCGCCCTTCTGCGCGATACGATCCGGTACGTTCTGCAGCGTCCAGTCTCGCGGATTGGCCCCACCCTGGAGCTCCTCCCACTCGATGGGTGTGGCCACCGGAGCACCGGGACGCGCTCGAATCGCGTACGGCGCCACCGCCGTGGCGCCGTACGCATTGCGCAACACGTCGAGGAAGACGCGCCCGGCGCGCTTGGCCTTGCGCTGTTCGAGCGTATAGCGATCCTGATGCCGCCGCAACAGCACCGTCGCGACTGAGCGGGCAAAATCGCGCACCTGATCGTAATCAGCACTGCGGTCCAGCGGGACCACGACGTGAAAGCCCTTGGAGCCGGTCGTCATGATCCAACCGGAGAGGTCTACCTCCTCCAGCACTGAGCGGACATCCAGCGCCGCCTGGCGAACTGCGCTGAAGTCCTCGGTGCCTTCCGGCGGGTCGAGGTCGTAGATCATCCGGTCGGGATGTTCGAGGTCATCTGTGCGTGCGAGATAAAGGTGCGGTGTGAGCACCGCCTGGTCGGCGAGGTAGATCAGCGCCGCCCGGCTGTCCACGATCGGCGCGTCGTAGCTGCCGCCTTCGCGTTTGGGCACCGTGACTGTCCTGATCCAGTCCGGGAAGTAGTCGGGAGTGTTCTTGTTGTAGAAGCTCCCGCCCTGCAGGCCGTCCGGGAAGCGCTGCATGCTCACGCCGTAGCGGCGAATGTGCGGGATGATCGTATCGGCGATTGCGTCGTAGTAGTCAATGACATCCCCCTTGGTCAGACCGGCATCGGGGAAGAAGACCTTCTCGCGCGAGGAGATGTCTATGTCGTGTCCGCCGATCTTCATGGCGCGCTCTCCTGCTCCTCTTCCCTGCGCACCTGCTGCGGCTCCTTGTCCCGGCGCAGACCCAGGTAGCGCGGGTGCCGGAGCTTGTCTGTGCGCGTCCACTCGCTGAAGCCCACCTCGCACACCAGCTTCGGGGTGACGAAGTGCGCCGTCGGGTCCTTCACCTCGCCGACATCGAAGGGAGAGGTCTTGCGCTCATCCCGCTGCAGGCGATCGTGCAACTCCTCCAGCGTCTCGTTATCAAGTCCCGTGCCCACCTTGCCGGCGTAGACGAAGTCACCGTCACGGTAGAAGCCCAGCAGCAGTGCGCCGAGGCCGACGCGCTCTCCACGCGGCTCGGTGTAGCCACCGATGACAAACTCCTGCTGGCGGTTGCACTTGAACTTGAGCCACGTGCCGGCGCGGCCGTGTATGTAGGGGCCATCCGCCTCCTTGGCTATCAAGCCCTCCCAGCCGCTCTCGCAGGCTTCGCGCAGGTAGGCTTCGCCCTTCTCGTTGCGGTGTTGCATGAAGCGGATGGGGTCGGCCCACGCGATCGCCTCGCGCAGCAGGTTCTTCCGCTCCCGCAGAGGCACTTCGGTAATGTTATGGTCGGAGATGTACATGCAGTCGAAGAGATAGTAGTAGACGGCCACGTCGCTCTTGAGCGCGGCCTTGCGACTGGTGTTGTGCATCCGTGGCTGCAGGCGCTCGAAGTCACTTGTGCTGCCGTCGCCGAAGGCCACTACTTCGCCGTCGAGGATGCAACCGGGCGGCGCCTGTCGGGCAAGCGCCTCCTCGATCTCAGGGTAGCTGTCGTTGATCTGCCGCTGGTTGCGCGTCATCAGGCGAACGCTGCCATCGCTGTTGATGAGTGCGAGGATGCGTTCGCCATCAAGTTTTCGCTCGAAGATCCAGTCCGGGTCGGAGAAGTGGTCATGCGTGAGCTTTGCCAGCATCGGCGCCATCCAGCGCGGCATGCTGACCTTCCTGGCAGCGCCGCGTGCCGCGTCTGAGAGGCGCTCCAGCGGATCAGTCATCGCTCGCCCCACCTTTCTCCTGCTCAGCCACCTCTTCGACGGTGCGTCCGCTCTTCACCGACTGCGGCTCGGTGCTGGTCGGGTTGCGCCTCGCGTCCGCCGCGTCATCATCCATCTTGACCAGCAGCCAGCGAGCATCCTCACCGCTGCCGGTGCGGATGAGGGCATGGCCGCCGCTGAGCTTCTCACCCTCCAGCCAGATCGTTACGTGCCCATCATTAATCTGCTCTGCGACCGATGGAACCTCCTCGCCCTCCTCAGCCTCGTCGTCCTTCAAGTTGCGGTAGCTGCCGCGGTCCCACACGATGACGGTCCCGCCGCCGTACTCACCTTCGGGAATGACGCCCTCGAAATCGGCATAGGGCAGGGGATGATCCTCAGTGGGGACCGCGAGACGCCTTTCGCGCGGATCGGTGGAAGGGCCCTTGGGAACGGCCCAGGACTTGAGGACGCCATCAACCTCAATGCGGAAGTCATAGTGCAGCGAGGATGCGTCGTGTTTCTGGATGACAAAGATCGGGCGCTGCTCCGCCCAATCGAACTCCGCGTCACCATCGCCCGGTTCTGGGGTGCTGCTGAAGTCGCGCTTCTCACTGTACGTGCCCAAGCGGTCCTCTTTGGGTGCCATCCGCCACTCCTCCTCATCTCCAGCAGCCACATTCTCGGTTCGCGGCGGACGGCCTCATTCCTGCCCCAATGCGGACTCAGGCGACTCTACTCCGCCCTCAAAGGTATTCGCTGTTGTCGGGGGAAGTGGATGCGCGTCACTCTCAAGTCGCACGGCAGTGGAGGCCGGCTCCCATGAAGCGCTCGAATGTCGCTATGATTCTCATCCTGCTAATTCTCTGCGTGGCGGTGAGCGTGTCGCAGGCGCAGGAGTACCGCCCGGTGGTGATCGAATTCCCCGCCGATCAGGCGGAGACGCTTCGCGCGACCTTCAACAACGGTTACTCCGAGTACTTCGGTCGGGGGCTTGAGGCGGACATGGCCCGTGCTTCGCGAGACGTGGTGCTGATGCCCTACGACCGCGGCAATCAGAAAGACATCGGCGCCTATCGCGCGATGGATACTGAGGGTGTCGTGGAGCGGGCGCTGTGGGTGCGTCCGGGCCACTCGCATCGCTATGATGCCGCGGGCAATGTGAACCTGCGTCGCGGCACGGTCGCATTCTGGGTGCGCTTTGTTCATCCCGTGGGACAGGTCCACCACTCGCTCTTCTCGATCAACCACGTTGATCGCAGTTCCACGATGCTGGGTGTGCGCGGGCGCTACGGCCGCATCCTCGTCCACGGCCCGTGGGGCGGGAGCTACGACTTCGAGTCGGACCCGTGGGAGGCAGAGAAGTGGTACCACCTCGCAATTGCCTGGGACGAGCTTGAGGGCATTCGCCTCTACGTGGATGGCGCGCTGAAGCGCAACCAGCAACTCACCTGGCAGACAGAGGACCTTGAGCCGGACAAGATCCTCGCAGGAAGCTGGAGCTACTGGAATGGCACAGAGAAAGAGTTTGCGCTTGATGAATTGCGCATCTTCTCCCGACCGCTCTCCGATGAGGAAGTCGCCGCGGTACATGGCGGCGCCGCGACTGTGCCGGATGTGCGTGTTGAGGACTCCGAGGCGGTCACGACGCACCGCAGCGAGTACCTGGGCTGGGATAGCGCCGATCTTCTCGGCATTGAGGCAGCCGATGATGACGAGACGCTGCTGGTGCGGCAGGCGGGCATAGACGACGCGCGGGCGATCTACTCGCAGGCGTGGAAGGTCTGCGATGGCGACCGCCTCACCCGCTGGCCGCTTACCTACCACGGCTACAGCTTCCAGGATGAGGGCGGCCTGATCCTGCGGCTGGAGGATGGCGAGCGCTGGGACTATCTGCGCGTGCGCGGGCCGGTGCATGGCGACCTCTATCAGGGCGAGCAGGTGCTGGAACCGGAGGCGGAGCCGTGGATGCCGATGAAGGGTGACGGCCCTCTCTTCACGCGGCAATTCGATGGCGCCATGACTCAGACGGCCATGACCTTCTTCGCCGACACGAAGCCGCAGGAGACGACGGAAGATGGAGCAGCGGAAGACCCAACTCAGAGCATCATCAACGAGATCGGCTTCTACGAGACGAGCACCCAAGATGTAGATGACCTCTCCGGCAGTGCGGTGCCCTGCTACATCTCGGCGGATCAGTGGAGCGACTGGTCCTCGGAGATCGGTCGCATCATGCTGAGCAAGTACGAGACGTACGATCGGACCGCGCTGCGCTGCTCGACGGATGCCCCGACGGAGGCACGTGCGCTGCCGATGAAGGGCATGCGCTACTATCACTTCATGATCCCTTCGGCTTCCACGGATCGCGCTCTCGGCGCCATCAGGTTGCGCCTGCACTTCCGCGACCTGGAGCCGGGGACGGAGGTCTGGGCGCTGGTGGCGGACCCGATCATCCCCACGCGGCAGATCGCGGACTTTGAGGTGCGCGCCGAGGGCGACTGGAGCGGCATCAAACCGCTCGACCTGACGCTGGATATGCGCGACTACGTGATCCCCGCCGGGCAGCCGCTCTGGGTGCGCCTGATGACCGGCAGCGACGCCCAGCTTGTCTGGGACGCAGACAATGCCTCACGCTTCGAGCTTATGATCGAGCCGCCGTCGGTGCTTACGGATCAGTATCGCAAGGACCAGCTTGCGCTGGTGAAGGACCGTTTTATTGATGTCTCCGAGCCCCGGCCATGGGGGCGGGTCTCGATGGATCAGCTTGCCGAGCGTGTCGGCGTTTTCATGGAACTGCACCGGGCGCTGAATGAACTGCACACTCGCTTCCCCGATGATAACTACGCGCGGGCCGTGCATATCTGGACTCATCCCTCAGAGCCGGTTGACCGCACGCAGCTTCAGCCGCCGACAGTCCCCGGCGCGCCGGAGTGGGCGGTCTATCAGCGAGCGGCACTGGGCAAGTACCTGGACTTCGTGAACTGGTGGATTGACCACCGCCAGGCGCCCAACGGCGAGTTCGGCCACGGCTACGGTGACGACACCGACCTCGTTAACGACTGGGTGTCGCTCAGCATGATCGCCGACAGGGACGGGAAGATCGCCGACTCTCTGCGCCGCATCGCGGACTTCTGCTGGGAGACCTCCATCGAGAACGGGATCAATCGCCGCGCCACTGATCCGCTCCATGCCTACGAGGAGGGCGTCAATGCCGTGGCCCGGACTGCCGAGGTCTACCCGGGCAATCCGGTATACCTGTCGCGGCTGATGGACGCGACGGTGACGGTGGATGAGTATCTGACCGGCATGACGCACGGCTTTCGGCACTTCCGCTCGAAGAACTACGGGGCCAGTCGGATCATCACCGAGTTCCCCTACGGTCATGATGCCCTCTCCAGCGCTCTGATGCTGCATCCGTCGCTCTACCTCGGCTGGTACAGCCGCAATGAGCGCGCGACGAGGCTGGTGCAGGAATACGGTGATGCGTGGCTCGACCTGCTGGAGAGTGAGCTTGAGGGGATCGAGCTTTCTTCAAGCACCGCCAGTGTGCTGCCCGTTGAGATTGACTTCGAGACACGCGAAGTGGTCCGGCGCAGCAACGTCTTCTCCGCGTACGGCTCGGATAACATGTATACCGCGCTGGCCGAGTGGACCGGCGATGACCGCTACTGGCTGCCCGCCCGGACATGGCTGATGCGGAAGATGACGCCAGGTTCGACGCTTCCGGATATGGCCGAGCGCGCCGACCTGACCGCGGATCGCGATTGGATCATTGAGAGCGCAGCTGCCATCAGCTTCGCCGACCTGAACCCATCCATGGGCAACGACTCCCGGACGCAGACCCGCTACTCCGCATGGAAGCTCGGGGCCGATCGGGAACTGCTGGTGGAGGCGCTGCGCGACTCATGGGAGCGCATCGAACTTGTCTTCCCGATGCACACGTGGGTGGAGCAGTCCGCGGACCGCGTCTGGATCTCCAAGGACCTCGTGGACCGCATGTATCTCGGCGGGCAGCCGGGCTATCGCAACTACATCTACCCGACGCACGCGATCTCGTGGCAGGGCCTGTCGCGCGACTTCGCGGCATGGGTGCTCGAGGACAACGCGCAGGGGCTCAAGCTGATGGCTTATAACTTCGAGGAGGCGCCGCAGCAGGGGCGCATCTTCGTCTGGGGCGTTGAGCCGGGCACCTACCGCGTGACGCTGGGCCCGGATGCGAACGAGGATGGTGTCCCCGACAGCGCCACCAGCAGTTCGGAGATGGCGCTGGCGAAGGGCTCGGCGGTGGAGATCGAACTGCCCTCGCGGCAGACGGTCGCGCTGCAGATCGAGCAGATTGCGGCCTCCGGGGAGGACTACTACGCGCGACCTGACCTCGCGATCTGCCCGCAGGACACGGTGATCGCCGAAGATGCGACGAGCATCACGGTCCGCGTACACAACATCGGCGGAGGGACGGCGCCGGAGGCGACGGTGCTAGTGCGCGGCGATGATGGCAAGCCGGACATCGTCACGACCGTCGGCCCGCTCGAGGCGCCGCATGAGTGCGTGCCGAGCATTGTCGAGTTGATGATCGAGGTGCCGGAGGATCGCCGCGGGCGGCAGTTCAACGTCATCGTCGATCCGGAGAATGAGATCGCGGAACTCTTCGAGGAGAACAACGTGGTAGAGCTGCCCGCGGGGTGATCCGGATGGCCCGGCCGACGCTGCTCGTCGCGCTGATAGGTGCTGTTGTCGCATGTGCGGGAGCGCATGGCGACCTGCCCGACCCGCAACTGATGCGGCCGGTGCTGCTGCATGCTGGGCCCGAGTGCGCGATCTACGCCCGCTGCCCGACGCAGAAGGTGCTGCCGGATGAGGACCTCGCGCAGGCGAAGGACTTGCTGCGCGCGGAGCGGATAGAGCTTGCCGCCGCGCGAGGCGAACGCGAGCAGGTGCAGCTTGTGCTGCGGCCGGGCAGCGAACTGGCGGGCGTCTCTTTGAGCTTCAGCGCGCTGGAAGGGCCGGCTGTGATTCCGGAAGCGTGGTCGTGGGACCGTGTAGCCTGCACGCAGGTGCGGCGGGGCAGCTATCACTACGGCTTGCGCACCGATCAGAGTGGCCTGCTGCCCGATCCACTCGAGCCTCCCGGGCTATTCGATGCGCCCGGGGGTATCAACACCTCGCTGTTGCTGACGATTGAAGTCCCTCGCGACGCCCCTCCCGGCGAGTACAGCGGCAGCGTCATGGTCGAGAGTGACGGCTTCTCGGCGACGCTTCCGGTGGCGCTGACGGTGTGGGACATCGCCCTGCCGGAGCAGCACCGGCTGATCAACTACGCCACTGCGGTGGAAAGCGAACCGGCGGCTTTCAGCCGGATGCGCGAGCTTGATGTCAACACGCTCAAGTATGGCGCCACCGGGATAGGCGTCACCGTGGATGACGCGGGTGTCATGACGCTGGACTTCACGGAGTATGACCGGCAGGCGGCGCTTCTGCTGGATGAGCTTGGCTACTACTTCATCGGCGTGCCACCCTCGATGCCCCTCACCGGACGCGGGCCGGTTGACAACTACCTTGGTCTCGGCGTGCAAGTCGGCTCTGACGAGTTCTGGCCGCTCTTTGAGCAGTACATGCGCGGTGTGGGCGATCACATGCGCGAGCGAGGCTGGGCGGACCGGGTGATCTGGAAGATCGGCGACGAGCTACCGGAGGAGATGTATCCGATCACCGCGATGATGTGCGAGCGAGCGAAGCTGGTCTGGCCGGAGCTTGGCATCCTGCTCACCACGAACTTCATGAGCGACGAGTTGGCGCAGCACCTCGACATCTGGTGCCCCGGCTGGCACCTGTTTGCGGTGCGGGCCGATGAGGCCCCCGCGCAGTGGCTGCAGCGGCGGGCGCCGGGGATGGAAATGTGGGCTTACCTCAACTCGGCGTATATGCTCAACGCGGAGTGGAACCCGGGCGCGCTGCGGCTGTTTCCGGCGGCGCTGGCGAAGAATGGCTTCACCGGCGCGCTGTGGTGGTCGCTCAAGGCCACCGGGAGCGGCTACGGCGATGAGTATGAGGGAGAGCCGGACCCGTGGACGGAGATGCGGCCTTACAAGAGCGTCAGGCCGGACAAGGTATACTACGACTTCGGCAACGGGCACATGCTCTACCAGACACGGGAGCACGACCCGGTGTGGCGTTCGTCGCTACGCTGGGAGGCTTTCCGGCAGGGGATGGATGAGTATGACCTGCTGATGCTGCTGCAGGAGCGAGCGGAGGCAGCAGTGGAACGCCTTGGCGCCTACGGTGAGCTTGAGGAGGGCCTGGCTGCGCAGTTCGCGGCCGAGTCATGGGCGAGCACGCTCGCGACGGGCTTTCGCCTGCAGAGCTATCGCGGCGATGCGACATGGATACACCGCTTCCGGCAGCTTCTCGCGAACGAGATCGAGGCGCTTGGCCGGGAGCCGCTGGCGCTGATTGGCGTGTCGCCGCTCGGCGCGCTGCTGAGCACGCCCGCCACCATCAAGCCGGTCAGCGGCAGCGAGGTGGACGTGGCATCCCCCGCCGAGGCGACTATCTTCGGCACCTGCCGGGAGGGGGCTACGGTCACGGTCAGTGGCGAGCGGGTCGAGGTGCCGCCCGGGCCCGGCTACTCGCGCTTCACGCACGACGTCGCGCTGCAGCCGGGGCGAAACCTCGTGACGATCGAAGTGACTGCTCCCGACGGCGCGACGAACACGTTCTACCGCGAACTGCTGCACATACCTCAGGCAGAGCCGGAGGGATAGCCGCCTTCAGGCTCAAGCACGCGAACGAATGAGGGAGATGCCATGCGGATGTGGCTCGTCGTGGCGCTGCTGGTGATGCCGCTGGTGCAGACGGCGGCACAGGACGAACTTCCGTGGTATCGCACACAGATACCGGAGATCACGGCTGAGCGGTGGACGGAGCCTGTGGCGCCGATCCCCCCGCCGCGCACAATCACGCGCGATGATTACATGGAGTACATCCTCCGCGATCTGACACCCCAGCTTGAGTACTACGGCGAGCGCGCCGGAAGCCCCGACCTCAAGGGGCAGTATGTCCATGCGCGGCGCGAAGCGTTCCTCTACCGCGCCACCGGAGACGAGCAGCATGCGCGGAAGGCTATGGAGTTCGTCCGGGGCGATCTGGCATATTGGAGCGAGGGCGGGGGAGTCGAGCGCGGGACCGGCTTCAATGTGCTGATGCCCGCGCTGGAGGCATACCAGTGGATCGAAGACAGCCCGTCGCTTACCGATGAGGATCGGGAGACGTGCCTGCAGTGGTTCCTCACCATCGAGCAGAAGGCGGAGCGCTTCGAGTATGGCGCGATGAACCGTTCGGCGGGCTGGGCGGTGGCGAGGGACACCCTCGCGCGCATGTACCCGGACCTGGCGGGCAATGATGAGCGGCGCGCATACGCCGACACCGTCTGGGAGCAGTGGTGGCCCTTCCGCGACAGCGCGGAGAACGCTGAGGGCTACAACGCGCTGTGGCTGTCCTACGTAATCCCGTGGGCGGAGGCGCGCGGGATGGGTCTGTGGGAGGATGAGGAGTTCCGGGCGCTATGCTACCGCTTTCTCGACCAGGTGACGCCGATGGGCGTCATGGCGCCCTACGGCGACGTGCCGGGCTTCAACAGCCACGTGAATGGCTGGGCGGAGATGCTGGAGATCATGGCGACACACCTGCGGGACGGCCGCTTCCGCTGGGCCGCCCACCGGCTCTTTGAGTGGACCGTCGCACGCGAGGAGGACATGCTGCAGTGGGGCAATATCAATCACAACCTCGCGGACGGGCTGATGGTCGCGTGGCTTGAGGCGGATGACACGCTCGCACCGATCATGCCCGACCGTGGCAGCGTGGTCACCTCCCGCCAGCAGATGGTCTTTGTCCCGAAGGAGGAGCGGCAGCAGACGATGCGCCACGATCGGCTGCTGGAGGGCGAGGTGCCCAACAAGCTGATCATGCGCACCGGCTGGGAGCCGGACGCCAGCTTCGCGATGGTCGAGCTGTGCCGCCCGATGGGCCACGGGCACAGCGATACCGGCGGCATCAACTGCTACATCTCGCGCGGAAGCGCGCTGCTCTCGGACACGCCCTACCTGGTGAAGGACCACCGCTGGCACAACTGCTTCGGCGTGGAGCAGTGGCCGCAGCCGGAGGGACGGTGGCGCTGGCGGGCGGATGAGTTCGAGGCGATGGCGACCAGCGTGGAGCGCTTCGAGACCTCGGCGCTCGGCACCAGCGCCGACCTGCGCATCACGGACTACATGCAGCAGCCGATGACGCTGCAGCGGCGGCTCTTTATGCTCGGCGACGCGGGGATCTGGGTGGAGGATACCGTCGAGGCGACTGCCCCCTGCAGCGTGCGCATCGGGCCGGCCTATCAGACGGTGGCGGCCTACGGCGCGCGGGGCGAGAACTGGATCAACACCTGCCATCCGACCATCCCGGTCGCGTTCATCTGGGAGCTGCAGTACATGATGCAGTGGTCGAACCGCCCGCAGGACCTGCTGATCTACTTCCAGCCCACGGCGGCGGGGGAGATGGCGGTCGAGGACGTTACGCAGGATGATACGCTGATGATCGTCAACCAGCCGCTGATGAACAACCTCAAGCAGCGGATTGCGTGGCGGGAGGTCGCCGAACTTGTGCCGGGAGAGCCGCGCACCTTCACCAGCGTCCTGGTGCCGCATGCCCCGACACCGGACGCCTCGGCGCTGGCTTCGGGCATCGCCTGCCATGCAGGAGAGGGCTGGTCGGCGGTCAGTGCACCTGGCGCGGCGGGCGAGGTCTGGGCGCTGCGCAATGACACGGGCGGGCGCGTGGAGATCGGGCCGCTTGTGACCGACGCCGAACGCGCGCTGATCTCTCTCGGCGACGGCGCGCCGAAGTACTGGCTGGTTGACGCGACGCTGCTGCAGGTTGCGGACGAGACGATCTTTCAGGCAGCGGCACCGACGACAGTCTGTGAGTGCGACTGATCATCTACTGCGGGATCACGTGGTAGTTGTTGGACGTGCAGTCACGCGGGGGTGAGTTGCGGCCATGCCACTTCGCGTGGCCATCAAGGAAGGCAACGTTCGCGCCCTCGTTGTGGCGGTGCGCAGTCAGGACAATCTGCCCCTCCAGCAGCCCGTCCGCGAAGGTCGTAGTCTCCGACGGGTAGGGCACCTGTGCGAGGCATACGACCGGCACGGCCGGCGGGCCGGGGATGTGCGCCGGCAGGCGGTAGGAGAACAGCTCCTTGTTCCACGCGTAGCTGTAGCGGCCGAGGCCCCAGGTGCTGAAGTCAATCGCGCCCTCAGGGTCGGAGGGGCAGCGCTCAAGCTGCCGGTTCTTCGCGTACGGAACGAGCAGCTCGTAGGTCGTGACAAGCCCCGCCACATTGCCGGTGATGGCCGGCGGCAGCGTCTCATCGTAGTCCTGCGCGTACATCATCGCCGCGAGGCCCAACTGCTTGACGTTCGACAGGCACGAGGCCTGCCGCGCCTTTTCTCGCGCCCGCGCGAAGACCGGGAAGAGTATCGCCGCCAGTATTGCGATGATCGCGATGACCACGAGCAGTTCAGTCAGGGTGAATCCCCGTTTCTTCGTCACGCTGCTCCACCTCCACTACAGCTTCACAACCACGCTACGAGATTCGCGCCCGAGATGGCGGCCTCCTGCACACAAGCTGGAGGGGCACCGGCCTTCTCAGTCGAATGAAGCAGTGACCGCATCGTCCGGCTGAAGGGGAGATACCGATGGCAATGAGTCTCGACGAGGCTTTCCCACGCTACGACCAGCAGAACCCGGCGGCGCCGATCTGGTGCATCACCACGGCGATGCCCGGTTGCTGGCACCGTTTCTTCGACACCTCACCCATCAGCCCGTCCGGGCGTTATGTGGCGCTCACGCGAATGATGCACGAGGACCGCGCGCCTGAACCTGGCGAGGCCGCCGAGGTGGTGCTGGTTGATCTCCTGGATGGCACGACCCGGGTCGTCGCGGAGACGAACGGTTGGGACACGCAGCTTGGCGCGCAGGTGCAGTGGGGGCCGACGGATCGTGACCTGTTCTTCATCGACATGGATGTCGCGCAATGGCAGCCCTTCGGGGTGCGGCTGGACCCGGAGAGCGGAGAGCGTCGCGAACTCGACGGCCCACTCTACATGGTGTCTCCGGACGGCCGCACCGCTGCCAGCCCGTGCCTGCGCCGAACGCGTCTGACGCAGAAGGGCTACGGCGTGATCGTTCCCGACGAGGCCATCCCGCGCAACCACGGAGCGGTTGACGACGACGGCCTCTACCTCACCGACACGCTCACGGGCAAATCGAAGCTACTGGTCTCATACAGGCGCATCCATGACGAACTGCTCGACCCGGCCGCATATGAGGGGCTTGATCTCTACGGCTTCCACGTGAAGTGGAACCTTCAGGGGACGCGGCTGCAGTTCGTGGTGCGAAGCGTGCCCGCAGGTGGCGGCGAATGGAGTTCACGCCGGCCGATGCTGGTGACGATGAGGCCGGATGGCAGCGAGCTGCATCTCGCGGTGCCGGCAGAGCTCTGGGCGCGCGGCGGCCATCATCCCAACTGGACACCCGATGGCGAGCATGTGATGATGAACCTGAAGCTGGACGGCGAGAACATGCGCCTCGTGGCGGTTCGCTACGACGGGACGAATCCGCGCGCGATGAACGATCACCTGCTGGGGACCGGGCACCCCTCGCTGCACCCGAACGGTCGGCATGTGATCACCGACGAGTATGCCCATGGGACGCTGGCGGATGAGGCGGGCACGACGCCGCTGCGTCTGCTGGATATTGAGACCGGCGAAGAGACTCGCGTGGCGCGCATCCGCACGCGGCCGGACCTCGAGGGCGATGAGAAGATACTGCGCGTGGACCCGCACCCGGCGTGGGACAGCGACTTCCGCCGCGTGGCCTTCAACGCCTGCCCGAGCGGCAAGCGCGACGTGTTCATCGCGCACCTCGGCGACCTGCTGTGATCAGCCGGGCAGGGCACCGCCCTGTTCAGCAGGCGTTGCCGTCGCAGTTGTGCGGGCGAGAGCCTGAACACGTGGCGGTTCAGGCGACATGGCTTACGGCACACGGACAGGAGTGTCCGTGTCGCCTAGCGACGACGGCTCCGCGCTGCCGTGCCCTGTGCTGTGCATGTTCGCGACGCAGGCGTTCCGGTCGCGGTTGCGCCCGAGGACCTCGTTCGCCCTCCTTGACACCCGCCCCCCATCGGCATAATCTGACGGGCGCAGGTCAAGCACGTTCGCCGGGGAGGCCGCATCAATGCCCTTCGCCTACCGCCGTGAATACCGCGGACCGGTCAAGCTCGTGAGCTTCGACTGGGCCGGAACGATCGTTGACTTTGGCTCGCAGGCCCCTGCCCTCGCATTCGTCGAGCTATTCCGCGCGGCAGGCGTCGAGATCACGCCCGAGCAGGCCCGCGGCCCGATGGGTATCGGAAAGCGCGAGCACATCGCGGCATTGCTCGATGATCCGGAGATCGCCAGCGCCTGGGAAGCGGCACATGGCGCCGCGCCCACCGCCGCCGACGGCGATCGGCTCTACGAGGACTTCGCGCCGATACAGGTGCGCGCGGCGGTCGAGCGCGCGCAGATGATCCCGGGGGTGCTGGAGACGATTGACTGGCTGCGGGGGCGATCAATCGCCATCGCCACCAACACCGGCTACTTCCAGCAGGTCCTCGACGCAATCCTGCCGGTGGCAACCGAGCAGGGCTTTGAGGCCGACTCGAACGTCTGCGCCACCGACGTCCCCGCGGCGCGCCCCGCGCCCTGGATGCTGATCGTCAACATGCTCGAGACGGGCGTCTATCCCTCGGAGGCCGTCGTCAAGGTCGGCGACACCGTGCCCGACGTCGAGGAGGGCCTCAACGCCGGTGCGTGGACCGTTGGCCTGATCGAGTCCGGCAACGGCATCGGGCTGCGGCGGGAGGAGGTTGACGCACTCCCGGAGGCCGAGTTGGCGATGCGCTCTGATCGCGCACGGGCCACGCTGCAGCGCGCCGGGGCGCATTACACGATCCCCACGGTGGCTGACCTCCCCGCGATCATCGAAGACATCGACCTGCGCCTGCGGCGGGGAGAGCGACCTTGAGCGCCCCGACCGTCGCGAGAGCCATCGTCTTCGATCCCGCCACGCGTGAGCTTGACCCGCGCGACATACCGGTCCGTGAGCCTCGCTCGGGCGAAATCCTTGTGCGCGTGAGGCTCAGCGCCATCTGCGGCTCCGACCTGCACACCATCCGCGGCAGGCGCGACCCCGGCGGGCCGCTGGTGCTCGGGCATGAGATCTGTGGCGAAGTCGCCGCGCTGGGTGATGGTGCCGATGCAGACAGCCTCGGCGCGCCGCTGAGCATCGGCGACCGTGTAACGTGGGGCATCGCCGCAAGCTGCGGGAACTGCTTCTTCTGCGCCCGCGGCATCCCGCAGAAGTGCGTGCGCCTCTTCAAGTACGGTCACGCGCCGCTGGAGAGCGATACGCCACTGGGCGGCGGCTTCGCGGAGTATTGCCACCTCGTGCCGGGCACCGCCGTCTACCGCATCCCCGAGGATCTGCCGGACCGCGAGGTGGTCTTCGCCAACTGCTCGCTCGCAACGATGCAGGCGGCGGTGCGGATGGCGGATGTGCGAGCGGGCGAGTCGGTGCTGATCCAGGGCGCAGGGCTGGTCGGACTGTGCGCCACGGCGCTCTGCGCCGACCGGGGAGCATCGCCTGTGGTGGTCGCCGACCCCTGTGAGGAGCGCCTGACGCAGGCGCAGAGTTTCGGCGCCACCCATCTCGCTTGTGCTGGCGACCTGCGCGATTTCACCGAGGACGTGCGCGGCTTCGATGTCGCCATCGAGGCCTGCGGACATCCCGGCGCGATCGGCGATGGCATCGAGGCGCTGCGGATCGGTGGGCGCTACATCGCTGCCGGCTGTGTCTATCCCGGCGCCATCGCGCAGATCGACATGCTGAGCATCACCACGAAGCTCATCACCCTGCAGGGCCTGCACAACTACACGCCGCTCGACCTGCAGGAGGCGCTGCGCTTCCTGACACGGGCGGGGCGCCGCTTCCCGTCTGCTTCGGTCGTGCGCGAGGTCCTGCCGCTGGAGGAGATCGAGGACGCGCTGGCGCTGATGGAGGGCGATCCATCCATCCTGCGCGTGGCGCTCAGTCCGTAGTGTCCCCCACGGCGTCTTCCGCGGTCGAAGGCGACTTGCCGGAGTTGCGCCATCCCTCCAGCCGCCCTGCCTCACGCATCTCATGGGTGAGGTAGTAGCTGATCACGGTGCGGATCAGGACTATGCCGGCCAGCGTGGCGAGTTCATCCAGAGTCGGGTGGCGGATGGTGCGCATGATGTCCGCGGCTATGAGAAACTCCAGCCCCAGCAGGATGTAGTAGCCGAGGTCCTGGCGTACCACGGCCCGTTCGTGGGCAATATCGCGCCCGCGCATGCGATGCACCTCAAGCCGCGCAAGCTCAACCAGCCCCACCAGCACACCCCATGTCAGCACGCCCACCCCTATCACGCCGACCGCGGTGGCGACCCATCCGATTATCTGTGTGCCAATCCACTCTGAACCGAGCATGAGATTCCTCCACCGGAGGCTTTCGACGCATGCCACCATCATCCTGCGCGAAGGTTCATCAGCTTTCGCCGGAGAATGCGCAGACTGCGCGGCGACGCGGTATGAAGGGACTGGTGGCGATGCGTTCACGAGTGACGGCAACTCTCTTCTGCCTGATCGTGGCGGGCCTTTGGGGGTGCCCGCAGGAGGAGATAGTTGAACTTCAGCCTCCTGATGCCGTTGGCATGCCTGAGGCCGACAGCCACGATGAAGCGTCAGTGGAGCGGCTGGCGTGGGTATCGCCCGAGGGGCGACTGATGATGGCAGACCCTGAAGACCCTGCGCAGGCGCGGCAGATCGGGCGGTTCGCGGTGGGTGTAGAGCCGGTCTCATGGAGCGAGGACGGGCGCATTATCGCGTACGCCGCCCCCGATGGAGCCCTGCGCCGGGCCGATCTTGTTGATGGCTCCGATACGTTGATAGTGCCACCCGCCGAAGCAGGCGTGGTGGAGGTGGCAGTCTCGCCCGATGGCTCCGCGCTGGCATTCATCAGCGATGCGGGCCTGTCGGTGTGGCGAGACGGTGACATCGTGCGGATCAGCACTCCCGAGCGGCCGACGTCCGCGGCGTGGGCGCCTGATGGCTCACGACTGGCGATCGGGGCGATGGGCATGGATGAAAGCGTTGACGGCGGCCTGTGGCTCTGGAGCGGCGGAGACGCTGCGGACAGGATCGTGCCGCCGATGGAGGATGCATGGGGGGCAACCCAGGGCATCATCTGGTCGCCCAACGGGGGGTGGCTTGCATGGGCACGCGGAGCCGGTGACGCATGGTCCGGTGACCTTGCCCGCAGCGATGGTTCCGAGCTACGGCGCGACAGTATCGGCTCCGGGCCGGTGGCGTGGTTGCCGGATGGCTCCGGGCTCATCGTGAGCGTTCATATCGAGGCAGGCGCATTTGGCACAGGTATCCATCGCCTCGGAGATGACGGCATCACCCGGGTGGGTCCGGAGCACTGGGACTCGCGCGCGGCGCTCTCTCCGGATGGCGCGGACCTGCTGGTCTGGGGATATGAGGGCCGCAACCTGATGGTCAACACCGCAACCGGGGAGAGTAGCGTCTTCCTGGAGACGGCCCGGATTGAGGATGCGCGCTGGGCACCTGACGGCCGCCTCGCGTTGCTGTTGACGGAGGACGACACATCGGTCCTGTGGCTGGGCACCGCCGAGGGAGAGGAACTGGCCGCCGCGCCGGTGGAGGCCGATCCGTGGTGGAGCGCCAGGTGGCTTCGCCTGCCGCCGGAAGCGGCAGTGCTGGCTGAGTGACGGGAGATCGGTCACCGCAACCGAAGGCGGCAACGGCACTGATGCCGTTGCCGCCTCTGTTGTTGCCGCCGCGCCTCGGATCTACCTGATACGCTCGATCGTCTGCTGCTGGATCACCGCGTTGTTCTGAAGGTTCAGCAGGCGCAGATTCAGGTTCGCACCTGCGAGGTCCCCCCCAGTTGTTCGGGCTAAGGTTGGCCTTCGCTCCGGCCTGCAGGGCGAGGTTCTGGAACTGAGCCTGCTGCGCGCCCTGCCCGACAGGGCCCATGATCCGCAGATTGAACCGCAGCGTGGGTGCCCCCAGCACCTCGACCTCGGTGCCCGGAGCGTTCGGGATCAACTGCAACCGCTCAGCGCCCGCGTTCTGCAGGCTGCTCAACTCAAAGACCCTGTCGCCCGCGTTCTGCGAGCGGATGAACTCCAGCGATGTCGGCTGCAGGGCGGCCGGATCCGCGATCAGCAGGGTCGGTGCCTGCAGCAGACTGGTCGCCTGAAGCTGGCCCGCGCCGCTGAAGACCGCGCTGAAGATGCGCCCGTTAGAGAAGAGATTCAGCGACTTCTCCCCTGCGCCAGCGACATCGAAGCTCAGGCTCTTGCCGCCCGCGTTCCCAAAGACGAAGATCTGGACGGCATCGGGAGGAGGCTGCAGGGCAAGCGGCTGCAACTGCCCGAGTTGCGGCCGCGGGAGTTGCATCGGAAGCGTCTGCGGCCGTTGCACCAACGGCGGCACGATGCTCGACAGGGGGATCCGCGTACCCGGGTTCTCGTTTAGCGAACCGTCGGGGTTGAAGAACGTGCGCCCGTTCTCGTCAGTGATCTGGCGCACATTCGTGTTCGGGCTCAGCACGGCCACCACCGCATTCGCCCCCGGGCCGCCATACTCGGCGCCCGGAAGGTGCGGATTGGGCGGCGTACACTCGTCGTAGCTGAATAGCTGCGCCTTCGTCGCGCTGCCGCGGGAGAATGTATTCGCCCCCCATGCCACCGTGGCCACATCCGGGTCGATCGAGCCAGCTTCGTTCCGGCGATAGGGGTTATTGTTGTCATAGACGATCATCCGGCGACTGTCCCCGTCCACCTCCACGCTGTAGGGGCAGACCGCATGGCCCCACCAATCCCCCGAAGCGGTCTCACCCCAGTAGGCGAGGATGGGGCGGTTCGTGGTCTCGGAGATCAGCGACTGGCAGCGGTTGAAGACATCGCGGGGCGTCTGGTTGTTCCAGAGGTCGTTGTGAACGTCGAGTATCTCCTGGGTATACCACGCCCCCTGCTGCTGCACCGTCTCACGCGTCGTATCGTTCCACTCATACCACCAGCAATGCGCCTGTGCGCTCGGCGGGTTCTGGAAGTAACTGGCGTGGAACATGTGGTCATACTCGTGGTTTCTCACGCGCAGGCTTGAGACGCTCATGCCGAAGCAGTTGCCGCCGGCTCCCGCGCGGGTGTACGCGTTATCGAACCATGTCTGAGCCGCGGGGCGATGTGTTCCGTCGGCATGCTCCACGTTCAGGCGACCGAAGTAGTCTGCGTAGAGCTTCCAGTCGATGCTCGGGCGTGAGAAGTTGCTGAACTGCCATCCGTGGTGACCGCGATAGCCACGCGGCGCCACCACGGCGTACTGGACAACGGCCGTGTCATTGCCCGTGTTCTGGTTGCTCACGACGATGTCATGTTGCGAGTCCCGGGTAGCCCCGGCTGGTATCTTGAAGGCCATGGAGTTGGGGAAGAACTCGATAGCCATGCCCAGATACGCCGACTCTACCGGATTGCCATCGAACTTGACGACGCAGTTGGAGTCGAAGCCGGCGCCGAACGCGTACGACCATGCGCCGGGGGTGCCCTCTGAGGGCCAGATCATGTTGATCTTGAATACACGGGCGAGTTCCATCTGCCGGAACAACTCAGGGTTCACTCGCGATAGCGCGAGGCTGTCTATATGCCCCGCTTGCGCGAGGCGCTCATCGAGCGTCAGGATGATGCTGCTCTGGAGGTCGTCGGGGAGGGCCTTGAACTGCCGTGCGGCCTCATCGCGAACCTGCTGCTTGACCCCCTTCTCCTTCAGAATGTCCTCGAAGCGCTGGGCAATCTGCAGCGGTGAGAGTTGCAGCCTGTAGATGTTCAGAGGTCGGTCGAGCGCCACTGTCTCGCGGAGGGTGGGGGCAACCTGCGCCATCGCCACGGTCGGGTAGAGCGCAAGGACAACCGAAACCAGCACGGAACCGACAGCCAAGCTTCGCATCGCCTCATCATCCCCTTCGTAGATCAGACCGGACCACGACTCTCGGCGCATCAGACGCAGTCCGCCGCTGGATGCTCACTGGCATTTTACCACAGCGTGGCGCGATCCTATCCCCGGCACACCAAAACAATGAGGCCCGCAGCTAATGCTGCGGGCCTCACTATAGAGACCGGGAAATCCATCTCTCCACCACGTCACGCCACCACATGGATTACCGGTCAACCACTCGTCCGGCGACCTGCCGGGACCTCCACCACGCCACCACTCCACCCGCCACACGTCCACCTATCCGAAGGACCGAAGGGTGCAACTGCAGCTCCCCATGGAGCCTCCACCTCGCCACCACACGCTCGACCACACATCCGCGACTTGAAGCACCTTCCAGCCCTTGTGGCCCACGACAGGACCGCCGGAACGCCACCTCGTTGTTCTCCACCACATCCCTGGCCGGAGCGGTCCACTTCGGTGATCGTCGCCGATCTCCACCTCACCACCACACACCCCTCCTCGCCAACCCCGCGCCGAAGAGCACCGCTCCGGCAGCTCAAACCAGGCCCATTCTGTCGGAACCTCCGCGGCTCGACAGAGAGGGCACGGGCTCCGGGGTCTCCATGACCCCTCACCCACTCCAGTGCTCCGCCACCACGCAACCACACACCAGAGCCCTTGCCCTCGTTCTTTCCGTGACCGGCGGGCCTCCTGCCAGTCCCGTCCAACTACCCCAGTTGAGAATGTTCGAGTGTAGTCTACCCCGACACCGGACACTGACCAATCGGGTATTCCACCTATTCTCCACTTCGTTTGCCCCGAGAAGATGCTGCCGCTCAGGGAACTCGGCCCCGATTTCCGTTCGGTCCGGCCTCGAGCGGGGTCTGCTATCAGAACGCCTCCGCCCGGGGCTTCCGGGGCTGAAGAAGAGAGGGCACGGGCTCCGGGGTCCCCATGGACCCTCAACCACACCACCGCTCCACCACCACACATCCACACACTGGAGCCCGATGCCCTCGTGGTTCCCGCGACCGGCAGGCCCTCCTGCCGGCCCTTCGTGTCAGGTCCTGTTTCCAATGTTCGAGTGTATTCTATCGCGTGGGTGCGCCGCCAACAATCGGGTATTCCACGTATTGTCCACTTCGTTTGCCCCGAGAAGCCAACACTGTTTTGCACATTTGGGCAGGCCTTCCATCTAATCCGACGCCGGGCGTGGCCTGCAGCTTCTCTCCATGCCCCCCCGCGCTTCGAAGCCGCGGCAGTCTCGGGAGCTTCACCGGCTGGAGCCACGCCCGGCACCGGTGGACTTGCGTGGTCCCCGGGTCCATGTCACGCACGTTCGAAGCGTCTCCCGGCATAGTCCCAGTTGATGACTTCGAAGAAGCCCTCGGTGAACCTCGGCCGCTCGTTCTGATAGTCGAGGTAGTAGGCGTGCTCCCAGACATCGAGCACCAGCAGCGGCGTCACGCCCCACTCGGCCAGATCCTGGTGCTTCTCGGCCTGCAGCACCACGAGCCGCTGCCCGAGAGGCTGCCACGCCAGTACCGCCCAGCCCGATGCCTGCACGGCGTTGGCGGCGGCCACGAAGTGTGCCCGGAAGCCGGCGACACTACCAAAGTCCCTGTTGATCTGCTGCGCCAACGGCCCCGTGGGGTCGCCACCGCCATCGGGGCTCATGCACTGCCAGTAGATGCTGTGGAACAGGTGGCCCGAGTAGTTGAACGCCAGCGCGTCGCAGATAGAACGCGCACGGGAGAGATCATTCGCCTCGCGCGCCCGCTCGATCGCCGCCTCCGCTTCGTTCAGAGCATCCACGTAGCCCTGATGGTGCCGATCGTGGTGAATCCGCAGGGTCTGCTCGCCCAGGTATGGCTCAAGGGCGTCTCCGGGATATGGCAGCTCGGGCAACTCGTGTGGCATGGCACGGCTCCTCCCGTCAGCGGACGGTGACATTCACGTTGGCCCCGCTCATCACGGTGCCACGTACCTTGGACTCGGTGGAGGCCTGCTCAACGATGGAGCGATCCTCCTCGGACAGCTCGCCGGGCATGGCGATGGTGACTTCGAAGTTGTCCAGCTTGTTGCCGGCGTCATCGGCTTCGGCCTCGACTTCGACCGTCATGCCGGCATACTCGATCCCCTGCTCCCGGCAGGTGATCGCTATGACCATTCCGATGCAGTTGGCGAGCGCGCCGCAGAGCGTCTCGGGCGGCAGTGGCGCGGTATCGAAGCCGCCCTTGTCCTCGGGAAGATCGGTGAACAGGCTATGTCCGCGCACCTCGGCGCACATGATCGTCGGCCCAACGTTGGTTGCGATGGCTTTCATCGTTGCCACGTGTGACACCCTCCTCATTGATTCACAGCCAGACTGTCTGGGGTCGAGGTAAAGAGTAACCTGCGCAAAGCGGCGGTCACAACGGGGGATTCACTGAGTAGTCGGCGCCAGACACCTGAAAATGCGTCCGCCCCTCACAGACGGGCGGCCGTTTCATCCACTACGACTTCGGGGGGGGTAGTCAGCTACGGTTCGAGTGAGGTGAGACCCTCGCGGATCGCGTACTTCGTCAGCTCGGCGATGGAGCGGATCTCCAGCTTATCCATGATGTTCTGACGATGGCTCTCGATGGTCTTCACTGAAACATGCAGACCATCGGCGATCTGCTTGGTGGTGTGACCTTCGGCCACAAGCTGCAACACCTCGCGCTCGCGATCGGTAAGGACGGAGAAGACCGACTCGCCTCCGTCACCGGAGAGGCGCTCGACGTAGTCGCGCACTACGACGCTCTCAATGTCGGCGCTGAGGTAGCTGCGGCCGCTGGCTACCCTGCGGATCGCCCCGGCAAGCTCATCGAAGGCGCAATCCTTGAGCACATACCCCGCCGCCCCGGCGCCGAGCATGCCTGCAGCGTAATGCTTGTCCGCGTGCATTGACAGCGCGAGAACCTTCGTGGACGGGCATTCGTTCGCGATCTGCCTGGTCGCCTCAATGCCGTTGAGGTCGGGCATGGCAACGTCCATCACAACCACGTCCGGCTTCAGATCATCGCACATGTCCACCGCCTGCCGCCCATTGCTGGCCTCAGCCACTACCTCCATGTCATCCTGCTGCTCTATCAGCGTACGCAGTCCCTGGCGGATTACCTGGTGGTCGTCAGCGAGGATAACCGTGATTTTCATAGCGCCGTCCCCTCACTCCATCGGATAGATGAGGCGGATGCGCGCACCTGCGCCGGGCGATGACGCGATCTCCATCTGCCCGCCGAGATACTCGATCCGCTCTCTGACGTTGAGAAGCCCAAAGCCTCCGGACTCTGTGCTGCGAGGCGGCAGCGCGGCGGGGTCGAATCCACGCCCGTCGTCCGCCACAGCGACACTAAGCACAGAGTCATTCACGCTCAGGAGTACATTCACCTGCCCGGGTTTCCCATGCTTCAGCGAATTGGTGATCAACTCCCGCACAGCCTGGAAGAGAGTGACCTCCACTTCCTCAGGCAAGGAGACGGGGGCGCCGTGGCACTCGTACACAATCGGCACGCCCTGGCGCTTGCGAATCTCGTCGGTCAGCCACTGAAGCGCGGCGGAGAAACCGAGCTGGCGCAGCACTGGCGGCGCAAGCTGACTGGTGAGCGAGCGGACGAAACCAATAGCATCGTCGAGGTATGTCAGCACCGGATCAAGATCGGCAAATTCGAGTTGCGTTCGGGCGGATAGGGACGATAGCTTCAGCTTGGCGAACGCCAGGATCTGGCCCAGTTCGTCGTGCAGCGTGGTGGCAATCTCACGCCGCTCACGTTGCTCGGTCAATGCCAGGCGCGCGGCGAGATCACGCAGTTCTTCGCGACTGGCGCGCACCTCATCCTCAGCCTCCTTCTGCGCGGTCCGGTCTATTCCGATCGCGAGGACACCGGTCATCTCTCCACTCTCATCGCGGATCACGCGGTTGGACCACGAGATCCAGTGTCTCGTCCCGTCCCGCGCGATATTCTCGTTCTCATTTGTCCAGTGGCTCTCCGGCCGGGACGCGATCTTGTCAACGAGTCCCGCGAAGTCCGTGCCCCCGCTGTCTACCTCCGGCGTGAGGATGCTTATGTGCTGGCCGATCAACTCATCGGCGGAGTAGCCGAAGAAGCGGAGGCCAAACTCGTTCATGAACACAACGTAACCATCCATTGTCAACCGGATGATGATGCTCTGTGCGCCCTCGACCAGTTCGCGATACTGGGTCTCGCTCTCAGCCAACGCGCGGGACATCCGCCGCTCTTCGGTCACATCCCACCCGGAGCCGATCATGAACGACGGGTCCCCGTGCTCGTCAAACATCAGGGACACGCTCCAGGAGATCACCCGTATATCGCCGTTCCTGGATCGCCATCGACTCTCGTACACGGAGCTGGGCATTTCCTCGAGGCCCCGGCCGAAGTCCGCGCTCACGAGGGCGCGGTCCTCCTCCGGAATGAGAAGCTCGATGAAGTTGCGGCCCAATGCCTCCTCCACCGACCACCCGCTCACTCTCGCCGCGGACTCGTTGAAGCGCGCGATCCGTCCCTCGTTGTCCACTACCACCACGAGGCTTCCCGCGTTCTCGATGACGGCGTCCACGAAGTCGCGCTGAATTCGAAGCTCATCACGCGAGCGGGCAACATCGCGCGTCCTTTCCTCGACAATCTGCTCAAGATGGTCCGTGTAATCTTCAAGCCGCGCGAGCAGGCGGTCGCGATCCCGCTCGACGGCCCGGATTTCCGTCACGTCCTGAAGGATGCCCACGCCCCCGGATAGCTCTCCATCTTCGGTCCGGATCGGCGCGGTGCTTGCGGTTACGTCTCGCTTCTGGCCGTCGGGCCAGATGATACTCAGATTGATGTTCTCTATTACTTCTGCATGAAGGCAGGATCTTGTCAGAGGCAGGTCCTCAACCGGGCAGGGAGTGCCGTCTGGATAGCAGATCTGGAGGCCGGCGTGCGTTTCGAGCTCCCGCCCCAGTGGTAGTGGCCGATTGTAGATCCGGTCCGCGGCGGAATTGGCCATCATCACGCGACAATCTGCATCGGCGACGACTATGCCCGCGGGAGCATTGTCGAAGATCGCGCGGAGTGTTGCGCGCTCCTCATCGAGCTGGCGCATTAGCTCCTGTCGCTCCCGCTGCGTTCGCTCCCATTCGGTCACATCGCGGAACAGCGCCACCACCGAGCGCACGCTGCCATCGTCATCGAAGAGCGGCGCAGCGGAGAGGCGCAGGTCCATCATGTGGCCATCCGCGTGAGGACGCTGCACTTCAATTTCAGATATCGTCTCACCGGATACAAGCCGCTCCAGCAGGCCCGCGGTCTCCTCTGCCGAGTTGAGCAGCACCTGCGGGGATGGCTTGTTGATGATGTCTGCGGCGGGGAAACCGCTCAGTTCCTCGGCAGCACGATTCCAGAGGCTGACGGTGCCATCAACGTTGATGATACAGATTGCGACCGGCGACTCCTCAACGACCGCCCGCAGCAGTTCATTCGCTTCATGCAGTTCCACTGTACGCTCGCGCACCAGCTCATCCAGTCGATCGCGTTGGGCCTCAAGCGCCTGCTTGGCGCGCTGCTCCTCTGTGACATCTCGCAGCCACAGTGTGACCAGGGCGACATTCCCGGCGTCATCGAGCGTGGGGATAAGCGCCCAGTCCCACCATGTCACGCCCCACTCCGGGTGCTGGGGGTACTCAAAAGGTTTGGCCTCAACCACGTACAGCTCACCAGTGTCCCGGACTCTTTCGGCGATTGCGAGGTTCTCCTCATGCGGGAAGAGGTCGAAGTGGTTCTGCCCGATCAACTCATCCGCCGAATAGTCGCACGAAGTGGCGTACGCTTCATTGACCCGGATGAAGTTGAAGTCACGATCCATGATGGCAGCCGGATCGAGGGAGCTCTCGAAGAAGGCGTCGAGGATGCGCGTGCGCTCTGCCAGGAGCCGCTCAACACGCTCGTGCGCAACCCGCGCCTCCAGCATCGCGAGGGCGAAGCCCAGGTCGTCGGCGATGGCGGCGAAGACCCTGCTTGTCTCATCCATGGCCGGCAGGTCGCTTTGGACCTGCACGACGAGCACGCCGAAGACCCGGCCGCCATGGACGATGGGAGAGGCAATGCCACGAACGCTGTCGTCTGCGGGTCGGAAGGGGCACTGCTCACAGGGCCCTGAGTCATGCTCCATGAATACCTGCTGGCGCCCCTCGACAGCCGGGCCGACGCAGGCGGGTAGCTGCGCGATCAGGCCGTTGGGCATCGCCTCGGCCCCTTGCGGGGTAGGGCCGAAGATGCCGACGGGGCTACCGTTCTCACTCACGACGGCGATCCAGGCCTCCGTGCAGGCGCCCGTTGATACCAGTGTCTGCCACGCCTCGTCGAGGAGCCTGTGGGCGTCGTCGGTGCGCAGGGAGAGTCCGGAGATCCCGCTTAACGCCTGCAGCGCGGCGTTGAGTTGCGCAAGCCTGCGTTCTGCTCTGTGGAGCGCGGTGATATCCGTGCCGATGGCGAAGATCTCTTCGATCCGCCCATCCTCACCCCGGAACACGACGGTATGCCAGATGATGGTGAGCGTACCGCCGCTACGGGTCGGGAGGCGGACGTCGAAACGTTGCTCGACGCCATCTTCGTGCGCATGTAGAAGCGTCTGCTGAAGCCTCTGGGCGTCCTCCTCCAGCAGGAACTCCCAGAAGGGCCGTCCCAGCAACTCCTCGTGGTCATAGCCGGAGAGACCACAGAGGCTGTCACTGACGTAAATGATGTCGCCCCGGGCATCCATACCAACAATGGGCATGGGCGCGCGCCGGGAAACCTCACCGAGTCGTTGCACTGCAGGCAATTCGCCTGTCCTCCTTCACCCGATCGGGAACAATGCCGATCACCGCAACCTCCGAGGAGATGCAGGCACGAGGCACTGCAACTGCTCGCCACTTGCTCGCAAGTCCCCGGGATACTAACATATCCACATTCCTGACCACAACCACCATGAATCGGCACTGTCTACGACGAGCCTTAAGGCGACTGCCCCTCGACAAAGCGCGCCAGACACTCCACCATCAGGCAGATTGCCACTGACCCGGGGTCGGGTATGCCGATACTCTTCTCCTTCAGCCATCCCCCACGGCCATGCTTCGCCTCCATCTGCTCAGTCTCAGCGACCGCCTCTACGCAGGCACCATGTGCGGCCTGAGCCGCCGCGGGCAACGATGCTCCTGCCGCCACCTGCTGCTCAAGCGCTTTCGCCATCGGCAGCAGCACGTCAAGTATCGTCTTTTCACCCGGCCGAGCGCCGCCGCGAGCGCTCACGCCGGAAGCAGCGGCCTCGACCATGCCGGGCAGATCGCCCACCTCGATGGCGTCCTTTCCGCGTATGTGCTTACCGGCGCTCATAAGGGCGGTAGCGAAGATCGCGCCAAAGGTGGACGCGGCCTCGCGATTGAAGGCCATTCCGCTCTTCGCAAGTATCATTCCCGGTTCCTCGCCGGGGAAATCCGCCAGTGCGTCGCGGATCGCCTTCATGCCGATGGCGATGGTGATCCCGAGGTCGCCATCACCAAGCTGCGCATCAAGCTCCCGCAACCGGTCCCGATGTGCGGGCATCTCCTCGGTCAGCACCTGCAGGAAGGCGATGAGCTGGGCGGCGTCAATTCGTTCCATTTGATCCTTCTCCTCCAGCGTCGGATGGGGAGTGCCCTCAGGCGTGAGCCCTCGGCAGCAGCGGCGAGTATGCTTCGGCGTCGAGCAAGCGCTTGAGATCGGCGTCGAGGCGCAGCAGGCTGATGGACGCACCGGCCATCTCCAGCGAGGTGGCGTACTCGCCGATGAAGGCGCGGTGGATGCCGATCCCCGCCTGGCCGAGTACCGCATGCGCCCGGCGGTACATGATGTAAAGCTCCTCGGGCGGCGTGGCTCCGAGCGAGTTCACCAGCACCGCGACCTCGTCACCGGCCTCGAAGGGCAGGTCTGCGAGGATATGCTCCAGCATTTCGTCAACAACCGCATCCGCGGGCATGATCTTCCCCCGCCGAAGGCCCTGCTCGCCGTGGATGCCCATCCCAAGCTCCATCTCATCCTCGCCGATCTGGAAGGTCGGTTCACCCGCGGCGGGGATGGTGCAGGAGGTGAGCGCCACGCCCATTGAGCGGGTGTTGACCGCCGCGGCCTCGGCCGCCTCGGCCACTTCCCCCAGAGTCGCACCCTCTTCCGCGCGCGCCCCGGCGATCTTGTAGGCAAAGAACAGCCCCGCAACCGCCCGCCGCCGATCCATCTCCTCCACCGGCGCCGAGACTACGTCGTCACGCACCAACACGGTTTTGACCTCGACATCCTCCATCTCGGCCATCTCGGCGGCCATGCCGAAGTTCATCCTGTCGCCGGAGTAGTTCCCGTAGAGATGCAGTACGCCCGCTCCGCCATGCGCGGCGACGGTGGCGGCGAGCATGTCATCCGGGGACGGCGATGAGAAGACGTTGCCGATAGAGGCGGCGTCACAGAGGCCGGGCCCGACGTAGCCGAGGAAGACGGGGATATGCCCCGAACCGCCGCCGGTGACGATGGCGACTTTCCCCTCGACCGGCCCGTCCGCGCGCATCAGGGCGCGCTTGCTGCCCTCGCAGCGCTGGAAGTGATCGCGGTGGGCCAGCAGCACGCCCTCGATTGTCTCGTCCACGAACTCAAACGGGTCGTTGATGAGCTTCTTCATTGCCGCACCTCTCCATCGGGTGTCTTCACCGGGCGCTACCTTCCCTGCGCCAGGGGATGGACCTCCCGCCGCGCCCCGAAGCGATCCGTGGCAGGAACCGTGTCTCGCATGCCTAAGACTTATGTGGCGCTGGAGGATAGCAGGTGGAGGAGGACGCCGCTGATGGCGAACGACAGGTATATCAGGTTCCTCTCTGATCTCACGAATCAGGACGTCCCGCTGGTGGGCGGCAAGAACGCCTCACTGGGCGAGATGTTCAGCGACCTCGCACAGGAGGGGGTGCGGGTGCCCGATGGCTTCGCCACAACCGCCGACGCCTACCGCGAGTATCTTGAGGCGAATGAGCTGTCCGAGCGCATCCGGGAGATGATGGACGCCCTGGCGCGAGGGGAGCGGGAACTGCACGACGTGGGCCACCGGGTGCGCGAGATGATTCGCCACGGTGAGTTCCCCGCACCGATCGCGCAGGCGATCACCGATGCCTACGATGAGCTTTCGCGCCGCTACAACGAGGAACGCACGGACGTCGCGGTCCGCAGTTCGGCAACCGCCGAGGATCTGCCGGAGGCGTCGTTCGCAGGGCAACAGGAGACTTTCCTCAACGTGACCGGTCATCGCGATCTGCTGGACGCCTGCCGCCGCTGCTACGCGTCACTGTTCACCGACCGCGCGATCAGCTATCGCGTGGAGAACGGCTTCGACCACATGGAGGTCGCGCTGTCGGTGGGCGTGCAGAAGATGGTGCGCGCGGACGAGGCCGGCTCGGGCGTGATCTTCACCATCGACACCGAGACCGGCTTCCCCGACACCATCGTCATCAATGCCGCGTGGGGCCTCGGCGAGAACGTGGTGCAGGGCGCGGTGAATCCGGACGAATATCGCGTCTTCCAGCCCCTGCTCGACAACCCTGACTACATGCCGATCATCGGGAAGCGCCTCGGGGCCAAGGAGAAGAAGATGGTCTACGCCCGGGGCGGGTCTCAGACGACAAAGAACGTTGACACGACCAACGCCGAGCGCGCTGCATTCGTGCTCAGCGACGAAGAGATCGTGCAACTGGCTCGCTGGGCGGACATCATCGAGCGCCACTACGACCGCCCGATGGACATTGAGTGGGGCAAGGACGGGCGGCTCGATGAACTCTTCATCGTGCAGGCCCGGCCGGAGACGGTGCAGTCGCAGAAGCAGGCGCAGACACTGAAGACCTACACGCTCAGGGAGCGTGGCACCGTGCTGGTGGAGGGAGCCGCCATCGGCGAGGCGATCGTGACCGGCCACGCGCAGGTGCTCGAGAGCCCGGCGCAGATCGCGCGTTTCGAGCCCGGCTCGATACTCGTCACCGGCATGACCGATCCCGACTGGGTCCCGATCATGAAGCAGGCGGCGGGCATCATCACCGACCACGGCGGGCGCACCTCGCACGCCGCGATCGTCAGCCGCGAGTTCGGCATCCCCGCTATCGTCGGCACCGGCGACGCCACCCAGGTGCTCAAGAGCCGCGACGCGATCACACTCTCGACCTCCGAGGGCGAGACGGGCTACGTCTATGAGGGCGCGCTTGACTTCGATGAGGCCGAGCTTGACCTGAGCGACCTGCCGGAAACGAAGACGCAGATCATGATCAACATCGCCTCGCCGGCTGCGGCGGCTCGATGGTGGCAATTGCCGGTCAGCGGCATCGGGCTGGCGCGGATGGAGTTCATCATCAATAACGTGATCCAGATCCACCCGATGGCGCTGGTGGACTTCGCGGAGCTTGAGGACCTCGACGTGCGGCGGGAGATCGAGGACCTCACGCGCGGCTATGACGACAAGACTGAGTATTTCGTGGAGCACCTCGCCCGCGGCATCGCCACCATCGCGGCCTCCCAGTACCCCGACAGGGTCATCGTGCGCACCAGCGATTTCAAGACGAACGAGTATGCGGACCTGATCGGCGGCCGCCTCTACGAGCCTGATGAGGAGAACCCGATGCTCGGCTTCCGCGGCGCCTCGCGCTACTACGCCGATGAGTACCGCCCGGCCTTCGAGCTCGAGTGCAGGGCGCTCAAGCGCTGCCGGGAGGAGATGGGGCTCACTAACGTGGTGGTGATGATCCCCTTCTGCCGCACCATCGAGGAGGCAGAGAAGGTGCTTGATGTGATGGCGGACTTCGGCCTCACGCGCGGCGCGAAGGGGCTCCAGGTCTACGTGATGGCGGAGATCCCTTCGAACATCATCCTCGCGGATGAGTTCGCGAAGCACTTCGACGGCTTCTCGATCGGTTCGAATGACCTGACGCAGCTTACGCTTGGGGTGGATCGCGACTCGGACCGCCTCGCGCCTCTCTTTGATGAGCGCGATGAGGCGATCAAACGCTTCGTGGCGGAGCTGATCGAGAAAGCGCACGCGGCGGGGCGGCCTGTCGGGATCTGCGGCCAGGCGCCGAGCGATTACCCGGACTTCGCCGCATTCCTCGTGCAACAGGGGATTGACTCGATCTCCCTGAACCCGGACAGCGTGGTGGAGACGATCCGGCGCGTCGCGAAGGTGGAGGCGGAGCGGGGGTAGGGACGAGGGACGGCCGGGCACCGGGAATTGGCAATCGGCAATCGGGGAACGACATACGGCAACGGCGAAGCGACGACGCCTGAGCCACGCACAGGAGTGTCCGTGCCACGGGGCACCGACGCGTTAGCATAACACTACGCATGTCATGTGCCACGGGCGCCCTCGCCCGTGGGTCGTTCAGACAACCGCTACCTGCGGCACGACGCGCGGGCGAGGGCGCCCGTGCCACATGAACAACAACGACAAACGGCCGATGTCAACGACTCGGCGGGGGTACAAGCCCCCGCCCTACAACAACACCACACGCAGACTTCCCCGGAGTCCAGGCGCCCTCGCCTGGACAGGTACCGCCCGACACATTTGCCCCGCACCGCCGGCCGTCAGCATCACTCCCCCGCGTAGACGATCCGGTAAATCGCCCCCGCGTAGTCATCCGACACCAGCAGCGAGCCGTCCGGCAGCTCCTGCACATCCACCGGCCGGCCCCAGTTCTGCTCGCCCTGCAGCCAGCCCTGCGCGAATACCTCGTAGTCCACCGCGCTTGAGCCCTGTATCGGCACGTACATCACGCGGTAGCCGATCTTGTTCGTGCGATTCCAGGAGCCATGCTCGGCGATGAAGACCCCGCCGCGGTAGCGCTCGGGGAAAGCGTCTCCGCGGTAGAAGCGCATCCCCAGTGCCGCCACATGAGGTCCGAGAGCCGCCTCGGGCAGCGTGAAGTCATCACAGGAACGGCCGCCGCCAAACTGCGGATCAAGCACGTCTCGCCCATGGCAGTAGGGGTAGCCGAAGTGCAGGCCCTCCTCTGAAAGCCGGTTCAGCTCATCGGGCGGGATGTTGTCACCCATGCCATCGCGCCCGTTGTCGGTGAACCACAGCTCACCGGTCCCCGGGTGCCAGTCGAAGCCGACGGTGTTGCGAATGCCACGGGCGATGATCTCGCGGTTGCTGCCGTCGGCGTTGATGCGCGTGATGGACGCGTATATTTCGCCCGGCGACTCACAGATGTTGCAGGGCGCGCCTACCGGCACGTAGAGCTTGCCGTCGGGGCCGAAGGCGATGAACTTCCAACCATGAGCGCGATCGGTCGGGTAGTCGTCGCGTACCACCACCGGCTCAGGCGGATTGTCGAGGCGATTGTCTATGTCATCGTAGCGCAGGATCCTGCTGACCTCAGCGACATACAGGCTGCCGTCGCGCCACGCCACGCCGTTGGGCATGCGCAGGCCCGAGGCGATAGTCACCACCTGCTCGGCGCGATGGTCGCCGTCTCGATCGAGCACCGCGTAGACGTTACCCTCATCGCGGGTGCCCACGTACAGGATGCCGCCGGGGCTGAAGGTCATCGAGCGCGCTCCAGGCACATCCGATGCGTAGTAATGAATGCCGAACCCGTCAGGAAGCACGATCTGATCGAGCGGGGGTGTCGGCTCGGGCAAAGCGTTCTCGGGGTTCGCCTGCGCAAGTTGCGTGTCACCATCAACTTGTGCGATCCGGACGGGTTCAGGTTCCGCCGCGGCGGATTGCTCCGGCTGCTGGGGGCAACCTGCGGTCAGCACAGCAGCAATGCTGAGCGTCGCGATCGTTGCTCTTATCATCACCATCTCCTCCTCACCTCAAGACCTCGAGGATATGCTTCGACGCCGGTCCCATGCCGCCTGCATGATTTTGCGGCAGGAGATAGTGCCCCCGGAGCAAAATATTGGCTGGCACGTCACGATGCTGGAAAGGAGCCGAATCAATGGGAACGATTCGAATCGTCTCCACCGAACCGCGGGCATTTGAGGACCGCGCGGAGGCCGGCCGCGCGCTCGCCAGAGAGCTTTCGGACCTCAAGGGTCAGCATCCGGTGGTGCTGGGCATCCCGCGTGGGGCCGTCCCAATGGCCGCGGTCATAGCCGACGAACTTGATGGCGAACTCGACGTGGTGATCGTGCGAAAGCTCGGTGCGCCGTACAACCCCGAACTCGCCATCGGATCAGTGACCGAGGAGGGCGAGGCAATAGTGGATGACCGTATCGCGCATGCCGTCGGCGCCTCAGGAGACTACATCGAGCAGGAGAAGCGGCGGCAGATGGAGCGCATCGAGGAGCGCAAGCGTGTCTATCGTGAGGTGCGGCCGAAGGCAGCGCTTGAGGGGCGCATCGTGGTGATCGTTGACGACGGCTTCGCTACCGGCGCGACGATGAAGGCCGCGCTGACGAGCGCACGGGCGGAGAAACCCGAGCGTCTGATCGCCGCTGCACCGGTGGGTGCGCAGAGTACGGTACAGGAGATGGCGGATTACGCCGATGAAGTCGTCTGCCTGCGCGCCCCGTCGGCATTCGGCGCCGTCGGCGCCTTCTACCGCGACTTCGGGCAGGTCAGCGACCAGGAGGTCATCGCGGTGCTCAAGGAGCGTATGAGGCGGCGCACCGGGACATCCGGTGAGGCTCGTCGGTAGGCCGCATCAGTCACCGTTCCTGAGTGGGACGCGCAGGGTGACCGTGGTTCCTTCGCCGGGGCGCGAATCGATCTCCATCGTGCCACCTAGATATCGCAGGCGCTCGCGGATGCTCAGAAGCCCCAGTCCCGGTTTGGGCTCGGCATCCGCCATCGCAATGGCGGGGTCGAAGCCTACGCCATCATCCTCGACGCGTATCGAGACCGTTCCATCGACTGCCTGCAGCGCTACTGAAGCGTGCTTCGCCTCTGAGTGCTCGATGACGTTGCGTACCAGCGCGACCACTGCGCGGAAGAGCGTGACGCTGACGTCGCCCGAGAGCGGCTTGACGTGCCCGTCGTGACTGAAGTGCAGGACGACCTCTTCGTGCTTGGCGTCAAGGTGTTCGACCAGCCACTCGACAGCGGCATCAAAGCCAAGCTCATACAGCAGTGGCGGGCTGAGCTCAAATGCGAGTGCGCGGCTGCCCGCGATCGCGGCATCCAGTAGCCGGTTGATCTCCTCCACTGCGGGCTTGCAGTGCTCGCCGCTGGCGCAGCCGTTGAGGCTACCGACGCGCAGCTTGGTATACGCGAGGTTCTGGCTGATCTCGTCATGAATACGGGTGGCGATGCTCTTGCGCTCTCGCTCCTCGGTGAGCGCAAGCTCGCTTGTAAGCGAGCGTAACTGCTCCTGATACCCGACGAGGCGACGCTCGGCGTCCTTCTGCAGCGTCATATCGGTGCCGATCGAGACGATGCCGCACAACTCCCCATCGCTGTCGCGCAGCGGGCGCCGCGACCACGACACCACCACCCGGGAGCCATCAGGTCGCTGGATCTCGTACTCGGCACTGAGGTTGCACTCGGGGTCGGAGAGGAGCATCTCGACGATCCTACTCTGATCGGTCCCGTCGGAGGCGGTGTCGGGAATGAAGTCGCGAATGTCGGCACCGATGAACTCCTCCAGTGGACAGCCCATGAAGGACGCGGCAAAGGGGTTGGCGTAGCCCACGTAGCCTTCGGGATCGAGGAAGAGCACGACCGCGTTGACGCTCTCGATCAGTTCCTGATACGGGCACGCAGCAACAGGATCGGCTCCACCTTCTTCAGACGGGCACCACGGCGCGTTCTCCCCCTCTCGGTGGAGAGCGGCGAGAGCTGCCTCAGCTCGTTCGGCGCGCCGTCTCAGCGACTCATTTTCCGCCAGCAGTTGCTCGTAGCTCAATGCTTCGGCACCGATCCCTCGACCTGATTGCCGCAGCCTGTCTGCATCCCCTGTCGCCACCACTACCTCACCTCACAGAACGCGGCTATCTCCGCGACAGCGCTTCTGCCGCCGATACCGGAGTTGCCAAGCCCTAAGGTTCCAGGCGACCCTCCCGCCGCCACGTCCGGTGAGGCCGTGATCTGCTGCCCGCGCAGCACCCACGCTATGTCGTCATCGTACCCGGCCAGAGGGGCCTGCACAATGGGTGAAAATACTGATTTTGCCCATGAATCCACGCGTGATATTTAGGGGCAAACCCTGCCCCCCATCGGGTCATCAGCCTGCCGCTGCCACGCCGCCATCTCGGCCCGCAGACGGGCCACCTGGTCGCTCATTTCCGGGGTGGCGGCCAGATTCGCCGTCTCCCACGGGTCCGCCGCAATATCGAATAGCTGCGTTACCCGCTCCGCCTCGCCGAAGTACTCGATCAGCTTCCAGCGATCGTCGCGCACTGCACGCTGGCAATCCATGTAGGCGAACAGCAGGCTCTCTCGCAGCCGGTCATCTTCGCCATGCAGTACCCGTGCCAGGGACCGACCCTCGACAGTTTCGGGCACCGGCAGGTCCACCAGGTCGCACAGCGTCGGGAAAATGTCCAGCAGATAGCATAGCGCGCCGGAGCGCGCGCCGGCGGGGATGCCTGGGCCGGAGAACACCAGTGGCACCCGCACACTGTGGTCATACATGTTCTGCTTGCCCATCAGGCCATGCTGGCCCACCGCGAGGCCGTTGTCGCCGGCAAAGACGATGACGGTGTCCTCGGCCCGCCCGGTCTCCTCCAGCGCATCAAGCACCCGCCCGATCTGGGCGTCGAGATGCGTGATCATCGCCCAGTAGGCCGCGATGTGCTCCTGCACGGTCTCCGGCGTACGCGGGAAAGCCGCGAGCATCTCGTCACGGATCACCATTTCGCCGTTGTTGAACGGGTGCACCGGCTGGAAGTTCTCCGGCACCGCGATCCGCGACGGATCGTAGAGGTCTGCATACTCCTGTGGGGCCATGCGCGGGTCGTGTGGGGCTGTGTAGGACACGTAGGCCATGAACGGCCTGTCGTCATCGGCGCGCTGCAGGAAGTCTATGGCCGCATCGGAGAATAGCTTGGAGGAGAACTGCTTGCCTATGTAGCGGTCCTCCTCGGGATACCGCCCGTCGGGGTGGAAGTCGAAGACCGGCACTTCGAGGTGGTTCGACATGCCGCCGTAGAAGATGCTGGCGCCGTCGCTGAAGCTCCTGGCGTAGCTGTCGGGCATGTTATGCCACTTGCCGGTGCCGAAGGTCTGGTATCCGTGCTCGCGCAGATGCTGCGGCAGCGTAACGAACTCGCCGCAGTCGCGCGGCGCGTGGTAGAGCGTGCGGCCGGTCATCAGCATCGCGCGCGATGGCTGGCATACCGCCGGGACCGTGGATCCCATTACCGTGGCATGCGTGAGCGCGGTCCCGTTCTGCACGAGGCGATCCATGTTCGGCGTGATGACTTCGGGATTGCCCAGCGCCCCGACTGCATCGAAGCGCTGGTCGTCGGTGAACAGGAAGAGAATGTTCGGGCGTGACGCGCTCATTGCGACTACCCCTTTGTCTCGCGGCGTGGTGCGTCGTTGCGGCCGAAGCTGCAGCACAGGAACGGCCAGCCAAGGTGCGTCAGGCAGTAGCGCACTCTCCCCCACTCATGCCACAGGCGCGGGCGCAAGGATGGCCGGACAAGTGAGGCCGGGGCAAGCACAAGCGTGGCGATCCCCGCCCTCGCCAGCCACCACAGGTAATTGCCACGTGCGGCCCACGGGCCATGCGCCTGCGCGAGGTAGCGGAAGTAGCCGTCGTGCCTGCGCATCACCGAAGTCCACGACGGCACCTGTGCCGCCGAGCGGTTGCCGAGGTGCACCGCCGAGATGCCCCGCGCCTGTACCAGCCGCCAGCCGCTTCGCCACGCGCGGAGGCACCAGTCTATGTCCTCGCCGTAGAGGAAGAAGCCCTCATCAAAGCCGCCCGTCCCGACCAGTGCTTCGCGCCGAAAGAGGCCGCAGGCACCCATGAACCAGTGCACGAGTATCGAGCCGGGGCGGCACTCCTCAAGCTGAAGGCTCTCCCCATGCGGCGGCAGGCTATCGCCTTCTGAGCGCAGCGTCAGGGGCGGAAAAGGCCGGGCGTTGTCGGTATCCGCGCCATCCTCGTCCACCAGCAGGGGGGCGATGGCCGCGAGGCTGGCGTCCTCGCCGAGGCAACGCCGCATGGCCTCCAGCTCTTCCGGCGGGAGGATCGTGTCTGGATTCATCTGCAGCACAAACGGCCGCTCGGAGGCCCGCCAGCCCTGGTTGAACGCTGCGGCGAAGCCGAGGTTGTCAGGGTTCGCGATCACCCTCACGTCGGGGAAGCGCTCCCGCAGCATTGCCACGGTGCGATCTGACGACGCGTTGTCAACCACCACGACCTCCAGGCCCTCGGCGGCTGCGAGCGCCTCCAGCGACGCCGCGAGTTCATCGCGCGTGTTCCAGCTTACGTAGATTACGACGATGTCGTAAAAGGTTGCGGCATTCATCCTGCATTCGCCCCGGATAGCTGGCACTAAGTCTAAGGCTCCGTTCACCCGTCCGGCCACGAACTCCTTCCCCGCACCGGCGGTGGTTCGGGTAGGAGAATAACTCCCGCCCCCGAATCCTTGAAAACGACGGACGTCAGATCATGTCTGCAGTGGATTTGAGGGAGGATGGGGTCGAATGGGCACAACGCGTTCCACCGCGGAGTATCCGCTGGGCGAGGGCGATCTACAATGGACCTGCACGGAGTGGCTGGAGGAGCATATTGACGATGACCTTCTGCTGATTGACTGTCAGCCTAACATCCACGACTACATTCAGGAACATATTCCGGGTGCGGTCTACATGAACCCGGAGCTCTTCCGCGTCTCGGAGGACGGTGTCCCGGGACGCTACATCCCCGATGATGCCGCACAGGCACTCTTCAGGCGCGTCGGCGTGGATAGCAGCCGCCCTACGGTCATCTACACGGGCACCGGGCCCTTCAAGGGCTGGGGCGATGGCCTCGAGCAGACGATGGTGGCCTACTCCCTGCTGCGTTTCGGTGCGAAGGATCTGTGGCTGCTCGACGGCGGCATAGACACCTGGAAGTATGAGGGCCGCCAGATGTCGCAGCTCTACCCGGAGATCAAGTCGAGCCGCTTCGGCGTCGGTGTGCAGAGTGACTTGTTCGTGGAGTATGACGACTTCAAGGACATGAAGGACAATGACGACGTCATACTGCTCGACGCGCGACCGGCTGAGGTCTATCAGGGCCAGGGGCCGTGGCGCAAGCCGGGGCACATTCCCGGCGCGGTGAACCTGCCATGGAAGTCGCTCTTCCACGATGACAACACGCGCCTCTTCAAGACCGATGAGGAGATAAAGTCTATCGCCGAAGCCCATGGCGCCACGCCGGACAAGAGGATCATCTGCTCCTGCGGCACCGGCCGCGAGGCCACCGCGGAGTTCCTGATCTTCAAGTATCTGCTCGGCTATGACGACGTGCTGATCTACGAGGGCTCATACACCGAATGGCTGCATCGCCTGCAGCCGACGGTGACCGGTCCGAACCCGCGGTGAACTGAAGGTCTCGCGCTCTCCGGCGGCGCACTATCCCGCAGGCGAAGCTATCGCCTGCGGGATAGGCATTGCACCATGAAGGCGTCTTCTTCACCGGCAATCGCACCCTTGGGGTCAGCGATTCCACGCTGCCCGGGGCGGGCCGCTGCGGCAAGGTGCTGATAGAACCGCCATCCGGAGGTAGCTCAGATGCTGGATCGCCGGCTGATCGTGCTGATGACGCTCTGCGTGATAGTGATCCTCGCAGGCTGCGAAGGAGGCGAGACCACTGACGGACTTGAGCGGGGGACGCTGATCGGCCCCGGCGGCGGTACCATCCTCTCCCCCGATAGGAATGCGACGGTCGAGGTTCCCGATGCGGCGATAGACGAGCCCCAGCAGTTCACCTGCCAGGAGATCGGAAGCCCTGAGCCGGACCCGGGCCTCGTCGCTGACACCGCCTACCGCTTCAGCCCCGACGGCTACCTCTTCGATGCTCCGGTGACGCTGACCATCAACTACCGCGAGGCGAACATCCCAACCGGCGTTGATGAGGCGAGCCTGCAGATCGCGCGGCTGGAAGCCTCCGAATGGGTCCCCGTTGCTGCCTCGGTGATTGATGCCACAGACAACTCCGTTTCCGCATCAATAACCGGCTTCAGCACCTTTGCGGTCGTGGGAGATGTGAGCGCGCCGGAGGAATAGGGGTGGCAGTATGCGGGCGATGGTCCTGCACGAGCAGGCGGATATCACAAAGGCGCCTCTGCGGCTTGAGGAGGTGCCCGACCCGCAGCCCGGCGCGGGTGAGGTGCGGCTGCGGGTGAGCGCATGTGGCGTGTGCCACACCGATCTGCATGAGGTCGAGGGCGACCTTGAGCTTCACAAGCGCCCGATCATCCCCGGCCACGAGATCGTCGGCCGAGTGGATGCGCTCGGCGAGGGAGCCGGGCGTTTCAGCAAGGGCGATCGCGTCGGCGTGGCGTGGCTCTACTCGACGCCAGAGGACTGCGAGTTTCGTGCGCGCGGGCTGGAGAACCTCTGCCCGGAGGCGAAGTTCACCGGATGGGATGTTGATGGCGGCTACGCCGAGTACATGGTGGTGCCGGAGGAGTTCGCCTACGCAGTGCCGGAGGGGATAGATGACGCCCATGCCGCGCCGCTTCTGTGCGCGGGGATCGTCGGCTATCGCGCGCTGCGGCTGGCGGAGTACGAGGCCGCCCCAACGCTGGGCCTCTACGGCTTCGGCGCTTCTGCGCACATTGCGATTCAGATCGCCCGACACAGCGGCTGCGACGTCTATGTCTTCACGCGCAGCGACGAGCATAAGCGCCACGCCGAGAGTCTTGGCGCGGCATGGGTGGGCGAGGCGGATGAGGATCCGGGGGTGAGGCTGCGGTCCAGCATCATCTTCGCCCCGGCGGGGCACCTGGTGCCGAAGGCGCTGGCGGCGCTTGAGCGGGGCGGAACGCTGGTCTGTGCGGGCATCCACATGTCACCGATCCCGGAGTTCCATTACGAGCTGATCTACGGCGAGCGCGTACTGCGCTCGGTCATGAACGCGACACGCGCGGACGGGGAAGGGCTAATGCGTGTAGCCGAGGAAGTATCCGTGCAGACGGATGTGACGACCTTCGGCCTCGAACAGGCGAACGAGGCGCTTCGTCGGGTGAAAGAGAGCGAGGTCTCCGGTGCGGCGGTGCTCGATCTTGCCGGAGACTGACGTTGGAGCCTAACACCGGGTGTGAGGGAGCATACGATGCGCGGCATGCTGACCGTTCTGTTCTTCACGATCCTCGCGGCGTCCACAGCGGCGGCCCAGGACGAGACGATCCTGCGCCATGACAACTTCCTCGTCTTCGACGGCCAGGCCGGCCAGAGCATCGCGATCGAGGTCGAATCCTTTCAGAAGTCAGCGCAGTACGGTGAGGACGTGATCGTCGAGGTGATCGACCCGGACAGCGAGCGCACTCTGCGCGAGTTGGTGCCGCTGAACGAGACGAGAGTCATCGACTACTCCGTTGCGGCCGACGGCGCTCATGCCGTGCGCATCTCCACGGGCTGGAATACCGCGACCGCCAGCATCTCCGGCGCGGCGTGGGCGCTGGTGGCATGGCGCGACGTGCCGATCAACATCTGCGGTGGCATGGCCCCGCTGCACTTCAAGGTGCTCGAAGGCGCAACGAAGTTCGTCCTGCATCTATCTGCGAGTGTCACGAACGAGGGCGCCACAGTGAGGCTGTACGCGCCGGATGGCTCAGTTGTGCTGGACAGGACCGATGATTTCGACAACGAGGAGCGCATCGATATCGAGGTGCCGGAGGGAGCGGATGATGCCATCTGGCGGGTGACGGTGACGAATCCCGAGCACGAGCGGCTCTATCTTGACGACGTGCTGCTCTATCTCTCAGGCCCGGTGCCGCCGTATCTTGCGGAAGACCCCGAACACCTCGCCCCGTTCGTGTCCTCTGCACGCTATCAGCCGGATATCATTGACGTGACGGTTCCAGTGACCGATCGGATCGCGCTGCAGGCGAACACCAGCGAGACGGTCACATGGCAGATGCAGGAGCTTCCGCAGGATTGCACCTACGCGCTGCGCATCGGGGCCAACGATGTGGATTACCCTCGCGAACTGATTGTCTCGATCAACGGCGGCGAGGAGATCGCGGTGCCTATCACCGGCAATTCGACCAGCGACACCTTCACATTGCTGATCCCCCGAGAGGCGCTGCACACAGGTGAAAACAGCATCAAGTTCACGCAGTACGCCGGTGGCGGGTCCAACGTCGTGGTTGTCGAGAGCGCGCAGATACTGATCGGCCAACGCATCAAGGAGTACAGGGGATACTGAGCGGCTTCGGTTCAGGAGCGGGCCGGGTTGAGTTCGCGAGCCTGCTCGTAGACCTCTTCGAGCCTCTCGCCGATGGCGCTGATCGAGCACGTCTCTGCGAAGCGCCGCCCGCCGATGAGAAGCTGCCGACGAAGTGACGGTTGATCGAGCACTCGCTCCACCGCCTCAGCTATCCCCTCTGCGCCGCGCTCAGGCGGCACGAGCAGCCCGTTCTCGCCATCCCGGATCATGTCTGCCGCTCCCGGAGTGGCATGGGCGACCAGCGGCGTACCGACATACATCGCTTCGGTGTAGGCCAGCGGCATCGTCTCGCTGCGGCTGGCGGTCATGAAGATATCCATCGCAGCATCGTAATGCTTCACTTCGCTGTGCCGCACACTGCCCGTGAAGATCGCCCTGTCGCCGAGCGCTTTGGCGGCACGCGCCTTCAGCGCCTCTCTTCTCCCGCCGTCCCCCACGATCAGCAGCCTTATGTTCGGTCGCCGCCGGGCCAGCAGCGCAGCCGCATCCACCAGACACTCCACGTTCTTTACCGGCGAGAGGCGCCCGAGGAAGCCGAGCACGATCTCATCGCTCGCGATCCCGAGCCGGCTCCGGGTCCCGGAGCGATCCGCCCTGTCAAGCTCGGCAAGGTCCACCGGGTTATGCACGATCTCAATCGGCGAAGTGACGCCCTTGTCGATCAGCCTCTGTCGCATCCACTGAACCGGCGTGGTCACCACATCACAGAGGTTGAAGAAGCGCCCCACGTGGCGGCTGACAACGCGCTCCACCCACTTCTCCGGCAGGAAGGCTCTATCGGCGTACAGCTCATACTGGGTGTGTGCGGTGGAGACGAAGGCGTTACCACGCCGGCGTCCCCAGCGATGACCCCATGCGCCCACCCACGCGGGGTGCTGGCTGTGGACGACGTCAACCTTGAGCGTCAGCAGCTTCAACTGCTCCGACGCGTTCTTGAGCACCGGCAGGGCGAGCATGTAGTCCACCTCGCCCGGCAGCAGCACGGAGCGATAGCGGTGGACATACGGGTCGTCCGCAAACGGATCCTCTGCGGCGGGGGCGGGGGCGAAGACATGCACCTCATGCCCGCGCTCGAGCAGGCCGCGGCGGTAGAAGTGCGTGACGTTCGCGACCCCGTTGAGGCTGGGTGGATAGGTGTTGGTGAAAAGCGCGACGCGCATCGTTCACCCAAGCTTCCGTCAGATGCTGTGCGATTTGTCAGCATATCACAGCACCTGCCCCCACGACAACAGCGGAATTCTGTCAGTCCGCCACCGGGCCGCCGGCGGGAAGCTCGACGATACTCCTCTGGCCATCGCGAAGCACCGCCACTACCGCGCGGGCTGTGGTGTGATGGCTCTCGCCCCACGGCAGGGTTAGCGTCATTTCGCCCGCTTTGCGGCTGAAGGCGATGAGGCTGTCCCCCACCCGCACACCGCTGAACGTGTCGTCGCCCACCGGCATGACCTCCGGCAGGGGCTCACCCAACGCACCGATGATCAGCGGCACGAGGAAAGTCGCCTCCTCCACCGGATCGGTGGTCAACTCCAGCAACCCGATCTCCGCGTCCTCCTTCGGTGTCAGGTCACGCGTGGGGTGCACGTACTGCGGCAGATAGCGACTGCTCAGCACCTCAACCCCGTCCGGCTGCAGCGGCACCACCGCGAGCGTGGCCTCGCCCCGCGTTACCCGCCATCCTCCGGTCATCTCCTCCGCCTGCCCGATATGATGCAACAGCCATGAGAACTTTCGCGGAGCGTCTGCCGCCAGCGTGTCGCGCACAACGACCAGGTCCGGCCCCGCCATGGCGACCGTGCGCTCGAAACGCTGCAGGCCCAGCTCCGGCGGATACGCGGAGGAGGGGTCGCAGGCGACGATGGTCACGTCACCGTCGCTCACGAAGCCGGTGACTCGGGCGCGCCCCGGCTTCGGCCCCGGCCACATTTCGCCATCGCCGAACTGCCCCTGGCCGTCGATCAGTATCGTGTTGTGATTGCGCGTGCGCTTCTCATAGGTGTAACCGGGATCGTAAGCCAGCGGCTCACCGCGCGCGAAGATCGTGAAGTGCCCCTGGGCCGGGTGATTATGCCCCGTCCCGCCGATCCCGTAGCGCGCGCACAATTCAGCGTAGAAGTGCCCACCCAGCGGCCTGCTCACCACCGCGAGATGCGTGGCGTCGTCCTGCCATGACGTGCGAGCGAAGGCCGTCTCCACGTCCGGGTAGTACTGTGCCAGCGGCACCTCGGCAAAGGGGTCTGCGGCCTCCAGCGTATCATCGAGCCACAGCAGATTGAAGGCGCTGATGGCCGGATCGCGCCGCAAGGCCCCGGCGATCCCCATCACTACCGGGTCCTGGTACCGCTTCGCCTCCCAGAGCAACAGGCCAATCGGCGGGCGCCCGATCCCGGCGGTGCTGTCCTCAAGCGCCACCGATCGCTCCAGCCCCGGATAGAGGTGGTGGGTCCGGAAGATCGCCTGGCCGTGCAGGCCGGTGTCGGCCCATGGCACGGGTGTCCCGCTAAGCTGCTCGTAGAGGTCCACCAGCATGTAGAGCGTGGGCATCGAGAAGTCCCAGTAGGCGGGGCCCTCGTGGAAGGCGCCGTCGGGGCTGAAGGTGATGAAGATGCGCTCGGCACGATCCCACCCCCACGCAAGCCAGTCGCGGGCCTCGGGCACCTCGTCGTAGACCGCCGCTGCGGCCAGCACCAGCGCGAGGTGTGCGTACCAGTAGTGATTCTGCTGGAAGCTCAGGCCGCCGCCGGTGTAACCGGCAAGTGAGGCATCATACAGGCGCCGGGCATGAGCGCAGATGTTCTCCCGCAAGCGGGCCCGCAGGTCCTCGGGCAGTTCGTCGTAGAGCCAGTCGTAGCTGAGCGCCACGCCCTCGAGGAAGTACTCGGCGTCGAGGTCAACGCCGATGTCCGGGTAGGTGGTTGCCATCTCCAGCCACTCGATCAGCGCCTCAAGCTTCTCCGGCGACGGCTCCAGCACGTGCGAGAGCGCGTAGCCGGGAAGGCTGCGAAAGGCGCCGCCGTTGCGTCCGCCGGGCCTGAATGCCGGGGGCTTGCGGGTCAGTGGCCCGGCGGGGTGGTAGTAGCGCTGAACCCGCTCGTCCTGCAGGCGCTCGCGCATCACCGGGATTTCATCGGCGGTGAAGAACATGCGCGGTCGCGCTGCGGCCAACTCAGGCAGCATCGGCTCGATGGGCGGTCTAAGGGCGGTGCGTCGGAGGCTCACCTGGGAGATCGCACTGCCGGGCGCCTCACGCAGGATCAGCGAGACAACATGCGGCCCGGCCTCCTCAATGCGGAAGCCACCGGCCCGTTCACCGAAGGACTCAATCGGCGGCGCGATCGGAGTGGATAGCTGCTCATCATCCACCACCAGCCAGTAGGAGTCGGCGCCGCGATTGGGCGCGGAGGCTTCGATGGACAGGACATGCGAACCGGGTAGCAGGTCGGCGGTGAAGCTGAGGCGGAAGGTCCGTTCGGTGGTTACCAGCACCCGGCGCCCGTCGCGCTCCTCTACGACCGCGCCCTCAGCACGGGCCGCAAGCTCATCGGCGTCATAGGCGAAGATCGCCTCGGTGCCGAGGATGGGCGTATCCAGCAGGTGCTCGACATCAACGCCGGAGAAGAGGCCTGCGACCAGCGTAGCCAGCAGCAACTCCCGCATACCGAGCCCTCCCAATGAACGCATCGCGCGCATCTGAGGCAACGACAGCATCTGCTTCCGCGCGACGGTGGCGGTCTCCTCCGCGTCAGCGCCCGACCACTTCAGCCACATCCGGCGCTACCGGCGTGCCATGCCGGCAGAGCACCGCCCCCGCAAGGGCCGGGCTGGTCTCGATGGCGCGATCGAAGCCCTGATCGGCGATCTGCAGCGTGTACGGCAGCGTGGCGTGCTCCAGCGCCACGGTGGCCGTCTGCGGCACCACGCCGGGGATGTTCGGCACCACGTAGTGCGTCACGCCCTCCTCGACGAAGGTCGGCGCGGCATGAGTGGTCTTGCGGACTGAGGTCTCGACGGCGCCGCAGAGGTCGGCCGTGACGTCAATGATGACTGCACCAGGGCGCATCGCTCGGACCATCTCGCGCGTGACGACGTGTTCTTCGGAGCCCTCGGGCACCGTGGCCCCATTCACGACCAGCCACGCACCCTGCACGGCCTCAGCGACCAGCGCGGGATCGGGCGGAAGCGCCTCTATCCCCGGCAGTGCCGACATTAGCTGACTGCGACGCTCCTCGCGCAGCTCGAAGATGCTGACGCGAGCGCCAAGTGCCGATGCTACTCGCGCCGCCGCCTCGCCGACCACGCCGCCGCCGATGATGGCGACAGCGCTCTGGCCGATGCCGGGCATCTGGCCGAGCATGACACCCGGACCGCCATGGATGGTCTGCAGCAGTTGCGCTCCGATGAGCACGGACATGTGCCCGGCGATGCGGCTCATCGGAGCGAGCAGCGGCAGCGAGCCGTCCTCAAGCCGAACGCGCTCGAACGAGATGGCGGTCATCCCCCGATCCAGCAGCGCCTCGACCAGCCACGGCCGCGTCTCGGTGTGCGTATAGCCGAAGAAGATGGCTCCGCGCGGGAATACCTCGCGCTCGGCCTCAGTAGGCTGCTTGACCTTCACGATCAGATCCCCGGCGGCCCAGACAGACGCCGCATCTGGCGCGATCTGTGCTCCCTGCTCTTCGTAGTCGGCGTCGCTGAAGCCCGCGCCGACACCGGCGCCACTTTGCACCGTCACCTGGTGGCCCGCGGCGACAAGCTGCCGCGTGCCCTCCGGCGTCATAGCTACTCTGCTCTCCTGATCCTGCACCTCGGCGGGGACGGCGATTCGCATTTCGCGACCTCCCACTGCGTTTCGATGGCAGGAGTGTAACGTTTGACCTCTGCGAAGGTCAAGTAGAGGACGATGCGCGGCGGGAGGTGCGGGGATGCGACAGAGGGAAAGGTACGCGCGTCATCAACAGAGGGCTTCGCGGGGGATTGCAGGGCGGGACCTGCGGGGCATGAGTCTCTCAGGGAGGTGCCGGAAGATGCGACGCATGGTGACCTGTTTGTTGCTCCTCGTGCTCGTCGCCGGGATTGCGAGCGCACAGACGATCTGGACCCCTCGGGTTGAGGAGAATGGACGCTTGCTCGTGCCGGTCCGCGGGATCTTTGAGGCATTCGGGGCGACTGTGGACTGGAGCGGCTACGATCAGAGTGCCACGGTCAACTACCAGGGCCGCGCGATTACCATGTGGGTGAACAACCCGCAGGCTTACATTGACGGGGCCGCCTACTACCTCGACGTGCCGCCGCGCAATGTCGGCGGCCGTGTGCACATCCCTCTGCGCTTTGTGGGCGAGGCGATGGGCAAGACGGTGAACTATCAGGGCGACCGGGTGGTCATATCCTCCGGCGGCAACGCGGAACTGACGATCATGCTGCAGGGCAGCACGCTGCCGCCACCGCCGCAGATGGGTGGCGAGATACTGCCGCAGAGCAATGACCGCCATCTCAACAACGCAGACCTCGCCGGGATGAGCAACTGGCGGCTGACGCTTGCGCGGAATGAGATCTACGCCCGTCACGGCCGACCCTTTGATAACGCTAGCGTCCGCGCCTACTTCCAGTCAACGGGCTGGTACAGGCCGAACGCCAACTTCCGCGAATCGTGGCTCTCGCAGACAGAGTCGCGCAACGCGGTCTTCATCCGCGAGTATCAGGAGGGCGTCTTCGGGCGACCCGCTACCTCTCCTTGATGGGGCGTAAAGGTAGATGGAGCGAGGAGCGACGATGAAGTGGGCTATCGGTATTGCGGCGGCATTCGCGATGATAGTGCTGGTGGGCATCGCGGTGTTCGTGGGTATGCGCATCGGCAGGTCCGGCGACGATGCAGCAGGCGGCGACGTTACTGCTACGCGGACTGAAGATACGTCTGCGGAGAGCACACCGGCGGGCGGTCAGGGCAAACTGACCGCGGGTGCCGCTACCTCTGAGACGGGCGCGGCCACCCGCGAGCAACCCTTCACGAGCGCGGTGGAGATGCCTGACACCACACCGCCTCCACCGCCACCCGTTGCGCCTCCACCGCCGGTGCTGCCGGTGAGGAACGAACTGCTGCCGCAGAGCGACGACCGCCCGCTCACCGGCAGCGATGTGACGGGACTGGGCAACTGGGACCTGACGCTCGCCCGGAACGAGATCTACGCGCGGCACGGGCGTCCGTTCAGCAATGCGCAGATTCGCGCCTACTTCCAGGGCACCGGTTGGTACACCGCGGATAGCGGCTACAGCGACAGGCGGCTGTCGCAGCTTGAGTCGCGCAATGCAGTCTTCATCCGCGAGTATCAGGAGGCCGTCTTCGGCCGAGCAGCAACTGCTCCGTAAGTCAGGCGACAATGACAACAAAAAGCGGCGGGTCGCAGGCAGCGGCCCGCCGCCGCAACTATCGGGAGCATCTCAGACCATGCGACTCGCTATCACACTCGCACTGCTGATCGCAAGCCTCACCGGAGTGTTTGCAGACGACGCCACCGTGGCCGTCACGTCGCACCCCTCGGATGCGAAGGTCTACGTGAACGGCTACTACAAAGGCCGCACACCCGCTACCATCACGATTTCCTCCGCCACCGCGACTCCGGCAAACTACCGCCTCACGCTCCACCTGCCCGGCTTCAAGCCCTATGACACTGAGATTGTGCTCGCCGCCGGGCAGAACAAGGCGCTCTATGCCACGATGGAGCGGCTTCCGTCGGCGCTGGGCGGGCGGACGATCTGCATAGATCCGGGGCATCCGTCCGAGACCAGCGCGGGCACTGCCGGCCCCACCGGGGTTAGTGAGAACCGGATGAACTGGCAGGTGGCGCTCAAGCTGCGCGACAATCTCCAGGCTGCGGGCGCTACCGTGGTGATGACCAAGCAGAGTGAGAACGAGCATGTGACCAACCGGCGCCGCGCGGAAATCGCCAACGCTGCCAACGCGGACATCATGATCCGCCTGCACTGTGACGCGGCATCAGCGCGTGGCTTTGCGATCTTCGCGCCGGACAGGCAGGGCACCAAGTACGGCGTGACCGGCCCGAGCCAGTCGGTGATCCAGCGAAGCACGGCCGCGATGGGCTCATTCTACGAGGGGATGAAGTCGGTGCTGAGCGGGACGCTCCCCGGGCGTGGCACGCATGGTGATTCGGCCACCTACGTCGGCTCACGGCAGGGCGCGCTGACAGGCTCGATCTTCTCGCAGGTGCCGACGCTCACGGTCGAGATGGTCGTGCTGACTAACGCGCAGGACGAGGCGTTCATCAAGAGCGCATCCGGCCAGGCGCTGATGGTGGACGCGCTGCGCGCGGGGCTGGAGTATACGTTCCGGGCGCGGTAGGCGGAAGAACCGGTTTCGCTGCAAGAAAGGCCCCTCGACGTGGGAGAAAAAGCTCTTCCGCGTCTTCGAGGGGCCTTTGCAACTCCCATCGGTGCAGCCTGCTCATCTTCCCGAGGACATCGCCTCAATGATCTCAGACTGCGACAGGCTCGAATGCTTTTTCGAGTCGGCACGTTGCTTCAAACTGAACTTTATATCCAAGCCCAATGCCGTAGCCAATCGTACGAGCGTGCGCACCGTCGTGTTATGCTGCGTGTTCAGGAACCTGCTCAGCGCACTCGGCTGCATGCCCGCGAGTTCCGCCAGCTCCGCCTGCGTGTATCCCTTCTCCTCCATCGCAGCGTAGATCTTTTCCGCCAGATCGTACAACAGACCATCGAGAATGTAATCAGGGTCGCCCTCAAACCTACGCTTGCGCTCCTGATAAGCTTCTGACTGCTTCATGTCTTGGTCCTCCTCCGCCCGCTGTTATTCACCCGGATAAGTCGCCAGGTACTGCTTCTTCAAGGCAACCGCTCGGTCTATCTGAGCCTGAGGCGTCTTGTCTGTCTTCTTCGTGAAGCCATGCGTCAACACTATGAGCCCCCTGCCGTCAGGCAGTTTGCCAGCTCGAAACCAGAACACGCGTGACTGGTACTCTTTCAGTTCGAATAGATTGTTTTGCCCTTTGATCGGCCGTCCTTTCTCAAGGTTTCGAGGAGGGCCTTGATTGCACATGCGTTCAGCCGCTGCATGAATCTTCTTCTGCCCGGCTTCAGGCAGACTCTCGACAAACTGATCGAACAGAGTGAGATCGCCTTCTCGTGTGCACAGCGCGACGATCACATACAGCTTCCCTGCCGTAACAAGCTCACGTTTCAGCATGCAGTCCGCATCTCCAGCAGCCCCGGGAAGGGCATTCATTGTGTATGTTAACATATATGATAACTCGGGTCAATGCGCTGAGCATTGACGCGGCTCGTGTTCCTCCGCTTACCCCGCCTCAAGCTCCTCGAGCAGGCCGTCAGGCACTGTCGCGGCGTAGGGGCGGGGGATGCCATCGCGGTCGGAGTTGAAGATCACGTAGCGACAGTCAGGGCTGAAGTAGGGGTGCGGGTGGGTGTACTGCGGGCGGCCGATGGATGCCAGCGAATCGCACAGCACCCGCGAGCGGCCCGTGCGCACTGAGCCGACGATGATCGGGTGGCCTTTTTCGCGCGCGTCGGAGACGAAGAAGCGACCGTCCTTCGAGGCGTTCGGGTGGCAGTAGGTCCATCCGCCGGCGATGGCGCGCGCGGACGCATCACCCGGGCGCACCGCCAGCAGATTGCCCCTCTTCAGCGCCTCGCGGGGGTCCCTGTGCCAGACGGTGAAGAGGATCTCGCCGCTCTCCCCCAGCCACGCCTCATGACCCTGGCAACGGGGCGTATGCGGCAGCCCGATCGGCAGTCGCGTCGGGTTGCCCTGCATGTCGATCACGTAGAGCGTGGAGCCCTGCTCGCCCACATTGCGCGTCATCTGCCCGCGCTCATCCACGATGCATCCGCGATTGTGCTGCACGAGGCAAAGCTCGCCGCCGCCGGGATCGATCTGCACATGCGCGTTGGGGATCTCCGGATCGGAGTGGATGACCTCCCACGTCCCGTCCTCGAGGTCCGCCTTCACGATGCCGAAAAGCTGCGGCTCGAGGCGGGCGGCGTAGATGTATGTGCGACCATCGGGGCTGTACGTGCCGATCGATCGCAGTCGTGGCGCGCCCTCAAGCACGATCTTCTCACGCTGAAGCGTCTCTATCTCCACCCGCACGATCGTGACCGGGAGTTCGGTGCGGGCGGAGGCGATGCAGAAGTAGCGCTGATCGGGACTCACCGCCGCCCCGCGCAGTTGCTCAACGTGCTCGGCGACCGGCTCGGACCAGCTTCGCTGCAGATCGGCCCGCCATAGCTCGAACGGTCCCTGCGGTGTATCGCCGAGCGTGTACATCACGTAGCGCGAGCCTGCATCCATGTAACGAACTTCGCAGTAGATGTTCGACCCGATCCGGCTGCCACTGGTAAGCTGCGTGACCTGCGAGCCTGAGCGCGGATCGACCTCGCGCGGAACGAACTCGATTGCCGGACGGAAGATGTTGCTGCGCATAGTGTGCCTCCGGGAGAAGAGCGTAGGCCATCGGTGGCAGGTTCGGGAGAGGGCGGCTGCGGACCTTCACGTCTTACTCTGAGGCAACGGCCGCGTGGCGAGCCAGACCGCGATGATGATCGCGACCGCTCCGGCGACGAAATGCCATGTCAGCCCCTCGCCAAGCAGCGCCCAGCCGAGAAGCATCGCCAGCGGAGGCGCAACATACTGTGTCGGCCCGAGGATGTTCGCATCTACCAGCTCCAGCGCGCGGTACCAGACCAGCATCGCGATGGTGGTCGGGAATATGCCCAGCCAGGCGACGGCAAGCCACTCACGCCAGCCGAGCATGACGTCGGGCCGCCGCGCCAGCGCCACAATGATCAGCATGAGCGCCCCGGCGATCAGCGTGACCGTTGCCGCCTCGGGACCGCCGAGGAGGCGCACGTAGCGCTTGCCCCAGACGGTGTATGCCGCCCAGCAGATTGCCCCGCCGAGCGCGGCCAGCGAGCCGAGCACGTTGTCAATCACCGGCAGCGCCTGCGGCGCCGGTGCGCCCGTCACGATGATCGCGCAGCCGCCGAGTCCGATCAGCAGCCCGATGAAGCGCAGCAGCGGGACGCGCTCGCCGATGAGCAGCGCGAAGACGCCGATGAAGATGGCGTTCGCGTTGAGTATCAGCGCGCCATTCATCGAGGTGGTGAGGCTGGCGGAGATGAAGACGAAGATGCCCATCGCGAAGATGCCGATCGCGCCGAGGATGGTCAGCGGCACGATCTCCTCGGCGGCGCGCATCAGCCGCTGCCAGCGGCCGGTGATGGCGAGAAAGATGACCGCAACCGCCGCACCGACGGCGAAGCGGAGCGCAGCGGTGAGGATCGGGTCCACACCGCGCCCGGCGGTGGTATACCGCGCCGCAACGAAGACGCTCGACCACAGCGCGCTCGCGATCAACCCCAGCAGCAGACCCTTCGTGCGATCCGTCATTCCCCGGCTCCCTCGGCTCCTTGCCTTCCCCGGCGCATTCGATCTCACTGCAGTCCTACGAACCCGGTCGCAGCATCTCCAGCCTTAAACGTGCCTCATCCGCTGCCGCTGACGCCGGGTACTCATCCACCACCCGCCGAAGCGCCTCCGTTGCGCCGGCGATTTCATCAAGCGGCCCGGCCAGCACTTCCGCCGCCAACAGCAGCGCCTCCGGCGCCAGCAGGCTCTCCGGGAAGCGTTCCGCCACCGACAGCCACGTCTCCGCCGCCCGGCCGGGGTCATCCTGCTCCGCCCGCATCTCCGCCAGCAGCAGCAGCGCATCATCCGCCAGCGGCTCATCGCGCGTGCCGGCGATCTCCAGCAACATCTCCTGCGCCAGCCGCCACTCGCCACGCTCCCACAGCCCCCGCGCCTCGAGGTACTGCTTCTCCGCGCGCCCGTTGCCATCGAAGTTGGCGCGCACAAACGCTATCCGCTCCAGCGCATCATTCGCCTCATCGCTGTGCGGATGATCGCGCGCGACCAGCAGGAAGCGCTCCCGCGCGGCATCGAAGTCCCCCCGCCGCAGAGCGATCTCAGCCAGCCTCAGTGCGGCCCGGGCAGCGAGATCGCCCGGTGCCGGTGTAAGCGATGGTACGCCGGGCATCTCCGGTAGGTGAACGAAGCCCGGTGGCAGCGGTGGGGTCTCCCACGGCGTTGCCGACTGCTGCGCCGAAAGCTCCAGCCAGGACTGCTCGGCCTCATCAAGCCGCCCCTCGGCGAAGAGACATTGCGCGATGCCCTCGCGAGCGGCAAGCGCGTAGCGTGGCTCACCACCGAAGTGTTGCTCCAGCGCCTGCCATGCCTCGCGCGCCTCGTCAATTCGCCGGGCGCGATCGGTGAGCAGACGCGCCCTGAGCAGCAGCGGCTCCGGGGATTGTTCGAGCCCGTCCAGCGTCGCCAGCGCCTCCCGCCAGTCACCTGCTTCCGCCTGCAGGCGCGCAAGCTCAGTCGCGACATCCGCCCTGTGCATCGGGGGCAGGTCCATCGTCAGCGCCATCGTGAAGAGCCGCAGCGCGAGGTCCGTCTCACTGCGACGCCGTGCATCACGCGCAATCTCGGCGATTTCAGCGCCCGCGCCCGGCACCTCGGCAAGCAGCCCCGCCGCCCGATCGTGCATGCCCACCGCGAAGTAGACGCGAGCCAGCGCGATGCGCTGCACCGGCGCTGGATCCGCCGATGCGATGTGCTCCTCGACCGCCCGCAGCACTATCTCACCGGCGATCTCATCACGCGCCAGTCGCTCAAGCTCGATGCCTACGACATACGCCGCCTCATCCTCGCGTCCGAGTGCCGTCAGCAGCTCACGAGCGGCCTCCTCGTACTGCAGCGCCCCCTCGTAAGCGCGCGCCATCTCCGCGCCCAGCAGCCCCGGATCGCCGGTCGCCTCCCGCGCCTCCGTGATCGCCTCGATCGCCGCGCCGTGGAGCGAGCTGCGCCGCAGGAGGTTCCACAGTGACCGCACTGAAGTCTCGTCGGCCGCATTGTATCCGACTGAATCCTTGAATTGCTCGACGGCCTCATCAGTGCGCCCCTGGTGCAGAAGCGCATCGCCAAGCGAGGTGGCGGCCAGTTGGTCGTCGGGGCGCAGCCGAAGCGCCTCACGAAGCGCCTGCTCGGCATCGGCGGGGCTGTTCGCCTCCAGCGCAGCGTTGCCGAAGGCGATCAGTGTGCCGGGGTCATCCGGCCGAAGCTCCGCCAACCGCGCCCATGCCTCCAGCGCCCCCTCGGCGTCATCCTCCCAGCGCGCGATGGTGGCAATAAACTCCAGCGCGTCCTCAGGCCGATCGCCATCGGCGTCTGTCCGAAGCCGCTGCAGAAGCCGCTCACGGTCGGCAGCGCGGTAGATCAGCCGCATCGCCTGCGGCTGTCGCGGGTCGAGTTGCAGGATCTCCCAGCCGATCTCCTCGGCTTGCTGCATGGCACCCAGCCCAAGCAGGCTCTGCGCCACCTCGGCCATGAGCGAGGCCCGACGCGAAGCATCCTCGGCCGCACGGGCCGCAGCCAGCGCCTCACCGTGCTTGAGCGCGCCAAGCAGCGTCTTCACCAGCAGGTCCCGCGCCTGGCGATGCCAGCCGCGATGCACCGGCTGAGCCAACAGGCGCTCAAGCCGGGTGATCGCGGCAGCATGATCTCCCTCATCCAACTCAGCCTGCGCCAGCGACAGCAGTGCGTGCCCGACCAGCGGGTGATCGTCGCCCGCGACCTCCAGCAGGCGCGTGTGCGCGTCGCGCGCAAGGTCGCTGCGCCCGTGCCGGTCCGCCAGCCAGCCGAGGCGCTGCAGGCACGCTACGAGCCACTCACCGCCGCCCTGCAGTCGAAGCGCCGCCGAGAGCGCGGAGATAGCGCCGTTGCGGTCACCTGCTGTCTCGCGCGCGCCGGCCATCGCGTGCAGCACATGCGCGCGTTGATCGTCATCTGCGGCGACACGCATCGCCTGCTCGAAGGCGCGCTCGGCGGCGTCGGGCCGGCCCGCAGCGGCCTCCGCAGCCGCCTGCCGAAGCAGCGCCTCAAGGTCCGCCTGCTGTCCCAGCGCCGGCGCCGCGATCAGCGCCGCAAGCACGAGCACGATCGCCGTGCACCTCATCGCTCCCGCCCCAGTGCCCGGTAGTACTCCCGCACGAGGTCCTCCCAGCCCCGCGGCAGGCGGTCTGCTCCCCGCCCTCGATGCACCTCGATGCCGCGGGTACGCGTCAGGCTCGGCGACAGCGCCGGCGGGGATGGCGGCGGCTCAAACGCACTCGGGCGCTCGGCCTTGCGCTCGGGGCTCTCCCGCTCCTTCGTGTACAGCGAGCGCTGCGCCTCAAGCATCTTCTCCAGGATGCGCCCCTGCCGCTCGATCGTCTCGCGCTGCAGCCGCCCCGAACGCAGGTCGCCCTCGACCTTCTCCATCTCGCCCGGCACCCCGCCAAGCTGATCCGTCATCGAACCGGTCGCCTCACCCCCGCGACGCATCATCTCCTCCAATGCGCGGCGGATCAGCGCCTGCTCGAAGGCCATCTGCGATGGGCTCATCCCCGGCATCTGCCCCGGCTGGCGCCCCCCCTGCTCACTCCCGGCAGCCTCCTCGTTCAGAGCCTGCTGCCGCTGAGACAGAGACTTCAGTTGCTCCATGTACTGCTGCAGCGCGGACTGGGCCGACTGCTGTGAGAGCTGCTCATCCGCCTCCAGCAGCAGTTGCGCAAGCTCGTTCAGCCCGCGCATCACGTTCCGGCCGCGATCGTGCGCGGTAATGATGTCGGCGCCCTCGATCTCCCGGGCGATCTGCCCCATCTCGTCGGCAATAACGCGTGCCGCCGCCGGTAGCATCGGGTTGATCACCGGCGCCTGCCCGGCCAGCTCGTGCATCCGCTCGGCCAGCCGCCCCGCGGCCGAAGCCAGCGTGCTCTGCCTGCGTCGGAGCGGTGCCGTCGGGCGCTTGTCCAGCAACAGGTCATTGCGCGACCGTCCGCGCGACTCCGCCACCGACCGCGTCACATCCTCCTCGCCCTGCGAGATCACGAGCGTGTCGCGCAACATCTCCGCCAACCGCTTACGCGCCTCGGCGCTGAAGTCTGACCGAAACTGCTCCTCAAGCTCGCGCAGATCAGCGGCGGCACCCTCCAGCGACCGCGAGGCCTGCTGCTGCGACTCGCCCGCATCAGAGGGCTGGCCGCGCTCGATGGCGCCCGTCGCGCGTCGCATCTGCGCAGCCGGATCCTCCCTCTGCAGCCGGTCCGCGATTGCCCCGAGCCGCGCCGCCACCTCAGCATCCACCTCTCGCGCCTGCTCCACGCCCGCCTCGACGCGCTCACTCAGCGGCGCGGTGTCCCTCGCAAGGGCGCGCTGCTCGTTTCCGGTTCGCCGGCTCTCATCGGAGCGACCATCGGGAAGTTTCGCGGTCTCCTCGGACAACTGCTGCTGGCGTGCGAGGAGCCGCTCCGCCTCCTGCCGCAACTGCCCCAGCAGCGCCTCGAGGCGCGCCCGGCGCAGCAGCGACAGCGTCTGCTCGAGCCGCTGCATGAAGCGTTCCTGCGCCTCCTGGGCACGTTCGAGGCTCATGCGCATCTCCTCGGGCGACTGCGCCTCCATCGCCCGCTGCAGTTCATCAAGCGCCTTCCGCAACTCCTCGTCCATCACGTCGCGCATCAATTCATGAAGCTCGCGGACCTTCTCCACCAGCTCCGGCGTCATCAGTCCCGACTCGGCAAGCTGCTCCTCCGCCCTCCGCATCGCCTGCTCCAGCCGCCCCGCCTGTTCCTGCAGCCGCCGCGCAGCCTCCTGCAGTTCGAAGCCCGGACGCGTCGGCGTGGCCTCCTCATCCGCGCCGCCCGCATCCCCGCTCGCGATGCCGCGCAGCGCCTCGGTCAGTTCCCGCTGGAGCGCCTCAGCGGTCCGTTGAAGCTCCTCCAGCGCATCCGCCTCCTCACTCTGTGCCTGCTCCAGCGGCGTCTCAGGCGCGGCTTGCTCGAACTCAGCCGCGGCGCCAAGCGTGATGCGAATCGGCGCACTCACCGACGTCTTCCGCCCGCTGAAGGCGTCATTGTCCGTCGCGTATGCGCAGAGCAGCAACTCTCCGCCGGGCTTCAGCCCGAGCGCGGCCGGGTTCAACCGTGCGTTGGCGGAAGCGACGGCACCCGGCGCCGATTGCAGGGGCAGCGACCGCCACTGCTCATCCTCGCCGAGGCGGTAACGAAGCCCCAGCGTGCTGATGCCGTAGTCGTCGGAGGCCGCAATTGCCACCTCCACCGGCGCGGCCATCAGCAGCGAAAGATCGCTCTCAGGGCGCACGAGGCGCACCAGCGGCGGTTGGTCCTCGACCGGCTCCAGCGCCCGCCATGGCGTCGCGGTGGTGGCACCTGCGTCACGCGACGTCAGCCGCCAGCGAAGCCGGCTCGTGAGCGTGAAGCTGTGCACGCGGCGGCCATCCGGCTGCGCGGCCATCTCTGCATCCCCGCCGGGCTCAGCCGTGAAGATCGCCTGTGCGCTCTCGGGGATGGCTGTTGCACTGATGGTGATGCTGCTGCCGAGAGGCGCGCGCACAGCATCAATGCCGGAGGTGGTTGTGCGACGGGGCTGGTTGCAGTAGGCGGGAGGGTCAATCACGAGGGACAGGTCGAAGATGCTCGGCGGCTGCGTCACGATCGGCTCAGCATCCTCCGCCGAAGTCAACGCTGGCGCTTCGACTGCCGGAGTTGGCGCGGAGGGAGCGGCGGCCCATGCCAGCATGGCGAGGCCCAGCGCGAGGCATGCTGTCACCGCGGGAGTCCGCAGCATCCGTACCGGCGCGGCACGCGCGATGGGGAGGTCATTCAGCGCGCAGGTCGCCTCTCGCGCCACTCGCACTACCGCGGCCTCCGAGCGCGGGGCGCGCCCGGGATCACGTGTGAGCAGGTCCACGGCGGTGGCGACGGTATCCTGCAGGAACGGGAAGGCGCGTTCGACCGCGAGTGCGGCGTCAAGCGGCCTCAGCGGCGATACGATGCGTGCGAGGGCCGGAAGCAGCGCCACCGGCAACAGCAGGAGCGCGGCAGGACTCTGCAGCACCTCGCGGCCCATCAGCAGCAGCGCCCCGGCCGCGATGATGGCCCCAACCGCCAGGCCCTGCAGCAGCCCGACCGCCGCCGCGAGCAGCCGGCGGCGGACCACGTAGGGCCCAAGTGCGGCCAGGAGGTCAGACCTGACGGGCGTCACAGGCGCATCCTCCGGATGCTGCTGGGTCTACTCCTCGGGCGGCCCCGCGAAATCCGGACGTCCCTGCCCGAACCACACGTCCTGCAGGCGGAACTGCCGGTTGTACATCTCTGCGTAGACGCCGTTGCGGGCCATGAGCTGCTCGTGATTGTCCTCCTCGACGATCTGCCCGCCCTGAATGACGAGTATCTTGTCGGCGTCACGCACGGTAGAGAGCCGGTGGGCGATCACGAAGGTGGTCCGATTGTGTCGCAGGTTGTCCAGCGCGCGCTGGATGAGCTGCTCGGCCTCGGTGTCTACCAGTGAGGTGGCCTCGTCAAGGATCAGGATGCGCGGGTCAGCGAGCAGCGCGCGAGCAATCGCGATCCGCTGCTTCTGTCCACCGGAGAGCTTCACGCCGCGTTCGCCTATCATCGTGTCATACTGCTCGGACAGGTCCTTGATGAACTCCCAGGCGTACGCCCGCTCCGCGGCCTCTTCGATCTCCTCGTCGGTCGCGTCAATCCGGCCGTAGCGGATGTTGTTGCGCACCGTGTCATTGAACAGGAAGGTGTCCTGCAGCACGATGCCGATCTGCGACCGTAGGCTGTCAAGCTTCACGTCGCGCACGTCATGCCCATCCACCAGCACCCGGCCCTCCTGCGGGTCGTAGAAGCGGGGGATCAGGTTCACCAGCGAAGTCTTCCCGGCACCCGAACGGCCCACGATCGCGACCGTCTCACCGGGCTCGGCCGTCACCGACACGTGCTCCAGCACGATCTCCCCGGTGGAGTAGCGGAAGGTGATGTCGTCAAGCTCGACGTGCCCCTCGACCTCGGGCAGCTCGATGGCATCCGGCTTCTCCTTGATCTTCGGCTCCTCGTCGAGCAGTTGGAAGATGCGGGCAAGCGACGCGAGCGCGCGGTTGAATACATTATGCACACGCACGAGGCTGCCGATCGGCTGATAGAAGTGCTGCATGTAGGCGAGGAACGCGAGGACATCGCCGCCGGTGACCAGCCCGGTGGTGGTCATCGCCGCCCCGCGCCAGATCACTAGGATCAGACCGATGGACGTGATGAAGCCCATCGCAGGAAAAAACGTGGTCCACAGCCAGATGCCCCTCACGTTAGAGCGGAAGTAGTCGGTGCTTTCGTCGGCAAAGCGCCCGTACTCGTGCTCCTCGCGATTGAAAGCCTTCACGACCTGCGTGCCCTCGAGGCTCTCCTGCAGCCGGGCGTTGATGTCGCCAAGCTTCTCCCGGATGTGCTCGTAGAGCGGACGGATGATGCGCCCGAAGATGACGATGCCAACCACGAAGATCGGCAGTGGCGCCATTCCGACGAGGGCGAGGTGCGTGTTCATCCAGAGGATGATGGCGATGGTGGCAATGACCGTGATCGAGTCCGAGATGAGGGTGTCTACGCCATGCACCACCATGTCCTCAACTGCGTTCACATCGTTGGAGATGCGCGACATGATGTCGCCGGTGCGCCGCGTCTCGAAGAACTCCAGCGGCTGGCGCAGCAGGTGCCGGTACGCGTTGAGCCGCACATCAAGCACAAAGCGCTGACCAAGCTGGTGCATAACGTTCATCCGGACGGCGCGGAAAAGCTCCATGGCGAAGAAGGTAGCGAGCAGCAGCCAGCCGAGGCGCGGCAGCGGGCCAAGATCGCCTGCCGCTATGACGTCATCGTATATCTGCTTGAGGATCTGAGGGTAGTAAAGCGATGCCGCGGTTGCGGCGAGCATCGAGATCAGCCCGAGCAGCAGCTTGGGCCAGTGGGGGCCGAGGTATGCGGCGAACCACGCCAGCATGCGCCGGTCCGTGATGGACAGAGGCTCAACCTGCTCCTCGTAGCGATCTGCCTCGCGATGGTGTCCGCCGCCACCGCCTCGGCCGCGTCCGTGTCCGCCTAACATTCAGGTCACTCCAGGGTGAACGGGCATTGCCGGTGGGAAAGCGGATTGCGCCGGTGAGGTGTGCGTAGAGCAGGGGCACATACCCTCGGGCCTCCCCCGTCGCCCCGACATCTGCAACGGGTGCATTATACCGGGAGGGTGCTGATGATGGCAAGTTCGCCGTTGGCCGATGTGCACAGGCAGAACCCCCGTACAAGCGAACACCCGGCCTCAAGGACCGGGTGTTCGATAGCTGTTTAGCTAGATGAGTCTACCACCGGCTGGCGGAGTCGCCACCGGGGGCGGCGTCGATCACAACGACGTTCGTGGCACGGGGGCCCTTCGCGTCCTGCTCGATGTCGAACTCGACTTTCGAACCCTCGGTCAGGCTCTTGTAGCCCTCACCAGCGATTGCGGAGTAATGCACGAATGCATCCTCGCCGTTCTCGGTCTCGATGAAGCCGAAGCCCTTGCCGTCGTCGAACCATTTGACTGTTCCAGTCGCCATCTGTGTCCTGCCTCCTGTACTTCCTTCGCAGCATCTCTGCCCGTCCGCCGGGAGACAAGCTCACGAGCGACTCGAACATCGATCCTCCGCGCGGCGTTCCGCCGCGTTTCTTCCTGTATACCCTATCACACTCGCGCCAATTGTGCAAGGCCTCTTCACAAAAACTAATTACAGGGGAAGCTTTGCGCTCTTTCGTTCAACGGAACCTGACCCAGCCGAACCCCGGACCGATGTACGTGCTCCCACCGCCGAGGTCGCCGGTGAGCCCGAAGCTGTGGTCCGCATCAGCGCGCTCAAGCTGAGACCGCTCTCCCACCCGCGCCAGCAGATTCTGCGCCTCCAGCAGTCCCGGCTCGATCGAGAGCACCGCCCGCAACTGCTCCTCCGCCCCCTCAAAATCCCTCATCGCCGCGAGCGACGACGCCATCGCCATCCGCACCGGGATCAGCCCCGGGTCCTCATCCAGTACGCTTCGCCACAGCCGCAGCGCCTCATCGGTGCGCCCCTCATCCGCCGCGATCGCGCCCAGGTGCAGCCGCGCCGACAGGCGCACTTCGTCCCGCTCTGTCAGTCTCGCCGCCCGCTCCAGCGCCTCGCGTGCCTCCCTCCGCCGTTGCAGTGCCGCCAGCGACACGCCGAGGTCATGCCAGGCGTCATCGTCCTCCGCGTCCAGCCGCAGCCCCTTCTTGTATGACGCCACGGCCTCAGTGAAACGATTGCCGACCGCCAGCAGGTCCCCCAACTCATTGTGCAGTGCGGCGCTCTGTGGGTCGCGACTGATGGCTCGACGATACGCGCTCTCAGCCGCCCGCAGGTCGCCCTGCGCCAGCAGCCTCCGCGCATGCTTGTGATAGTACTCCTGCATCTCATCGGCCTCGGGCCCTTCGCTCTGCACCAGGCCGCAGGCGAGGCAGACGCGGCCGGCGGGCGATACCGGGCGACGGCATGCGGTGCAGACGCGTACGCGCGGACCCGCCGCGGTGGGTGCGACATCCGGTCCGTGGCCGATGGCGCGGGCGGGCATGGACCTGCGCGCGCGATCGCCACGGATCATGTCGCCGAAGGCGTTGACACTGAGAGGCCGCCGGTCAGCTTCATCGGAGATCGCCGCCGCGATCGCGCCGCGCAACCCGGCGGGGGTAGCCGCGGGAAGCAGGTCGATCTCCAGCGGCGGCAGTCCCTCTGAGGCCAACGCGACCCCGCCCACCTCAAGGTATGAGAAGCGCCCGACTCCCGCCGCGGGCGTCGCATCCGGCACGCCCGCAAGCGCGATGAAGAGCAGCACACCGAGGCTGTAGATGTCCGAGAGCGGGTTGATGATGCCGCCATTGCGGAACTCGGGCGCGAAGGAAAGCTCGTGCCCCGCGGAGTAGCGCGGGCGCTTCCGGGTAGAGTTGGCGTAGAGCGCGGCGATGGCGAAGTCCGTGATCAGCACGCCACCGTCGGGCATCAGGAAGACGTTCTCGGGCCGCAGACTCGTGTGATACACGCAGCGCTGATGGGCGTACTGCAGGCCGGCACAAAGCTGGCGCGCGATTGACAGAACCTCCTGCGGATCGAGCAAGCCGTCATGCTCCAGCACCTCGGCGAGTGAGCGCCCGCCGGCGACCTCTTCGACTATCGCGACATGCTTGCCCGCCAGCACGATGTGCCTGACGTTGCAGATGGTCGGGTGTGTCATCGCCACAACGACGCGCGCGATCCGGCTGAATGCGTCGCCGAGACTGCCCTTGACGGGCTCATGCAACCGCTTGAGCGCCAGACGCTGGTGCTTTTCCTCGTCGAGGACCGCGTACACGGTGCCGTGCGGGCCGGAGCCGATGACATCCTGCACCGCGTAGGGACCTACACGGACCGTTTCGTCGCCATGAGTGTTGTCAGGCATCTGAGACCGACTCGCATTTCGCCGTGGCGGACACGAGTGCCTTCAAGCGAGAGGTCAGGTTCGGTGGCGTGTCGAAGATTCGCTGGAGCCAGCCGGGGCACGGCTGCATACCGATTGCAGGAGGTCAAAGATGCCGATCTGCTCTATCTGCGGAACGACGATCGAAGCGGACGCCAAGTTCTGCGCTGAGTGCGGGGCCGGAGTTGGGAACGAGGAGGAGATGGATGTATCCGAGACGATGATCGCGATGGCCGCGGAGTATGAGCGCAAGGTGCGCGAGAATCCCGAAGATACCTCCGCTCGCTATGATCTCGGGTTGGCCCGGATGTACGAGCGCAAGTGGGGTCGCGCGGCGGAGCAGTTCCAGCGCGTCATTGATCTGCAGCCGGAGTTCGCCGATGCGCATGCGAACCTCTCGGTCTGCCTCTCCAAGCTCGGTCAACCCGACCGCGCGCTCGAAGAGGCGGAGACCGCGATCGAGCTTGATCCGGGCAAGAAGCGCTACAGGAAGATCAAGCGCCAACTGACCGGCCGAACACACTGAGATCAGCCGCGCGGCATCTCGGGCCTGCCGCGATTGGCCGAAGAACGATCGGCGGCGAGGCAGACGCGACTGGTGCGGATGCCGTCCGCGATATCCGGCACCGCATCGCGCCCCTCAAGCAGACACTCAACGAGGTGGTCTATCTCCTGCTGGAACGGATGATGGGCTACGTCCCCTGAGTCAGGCGTGACGCACGGGATCTTCATGTACTCCTGCTGCTTGGGCGCCAGCACGCGTGAGTACACCTCGTTGCCCAGCGCCGTCCCCTCGCTGCCCATGACCTTCACGTTGAAACGGTAGGGCGAGACGATCTCAAGGATCGCCGACGTCTTCCCGATCGCCCCGCTCGCGTACTCGAAGGTGCAGACCGTCGCGGTGTCATACTCAAAGCCCAGCGACGGGTTGTTGTGCGAGTGCGCAGTGACGACCGCCACCTCTCCCATGAAGTTGCGCGCCATGTCCACCGCATGACAGCCGCCGGTAAGCATCGCGCTGCCGGCGAGGTCCTTCTTCGCGATCCATCTGTCGGCGCGGATGACGCTCCCCACCCCGTGCCAGTAGTCGGTCTCGCAGTAGAACAGCTCCCCCAGCGCCCCTCGATCCACGAGGTTCTTGACGTTGATGACCTGCTGGTTCCACCGCAGCACGTAGCTCATCACGCTCTTGATGCCGGCGCTCTCGACTGCCGCGGCCAGCTCGTCAAGCTCCTCCTCGCTGATCCCGGCGGGCTTCTCCAGCGCAATGTGCTTTCCCGCCTGCGCCGCCGCGATTGCATCCGAGGCGTGGAGGTAGTTCGGCGTGGTGACCGAGACGATCTCCACCTCATCATCGGCGAGCAGTTCGTCGTAGTCGGCGTAAATGCGGCAGTCGAGGCCAAGCTCGGCCACGAGCTTCTCCGCGCTTGAGCGCGTGCGACTGGTGACGCCCACGATCCGCGTGTGCGGGTTCGTCATGTATGCCTTCGCGTGCTCATACGCCACCCAGCCGCAGGCGTTGATTGCCGCTCCCCAGGTCTCGCTCATTGTCATCTCCCTGTGCGTCAGTCTACTGTAGCGCCCCCGCATGTCGGCCCGCTGCCGGGTCGCCGGCCGTGTGGATCGTCCCATCTTCCTCGATCGCGAGCATCACCGGCATGGCGATGAAGCCGTCGGTCACCGACACGTCATGCCCGCGCCCCGCAAGCTCCTGCCGCACGTCCTCCCCCACACCTGCGTTCACCTGCAGGCTGCCGGGAGCCTTGAGTGCGCGAGAGCGATCAGGGTCGGAGTCGAACGAGTTCTCCAGGTGATCGGTGGAGAAGCGCGGGACCGTCAGCGCCTCCGCGGGAGCCATCCCGAACTCAAGATGGTTGAGCAGCACGTTGAGCGTCGTCTGGTCCTGCAGATCGCCACCCGCCACGCTGATCGCCGCCACGAGCCGCCCCTCCTGTGTCACCAGCGTCGGGGTGAGTGTCACGCGAGGGCGCTTGCCGGGCTGGATGCGGTTCGGGTGCAGGGGGTTGGTGTTCATGCAGCGCAGGCGATTGCCCTGCGTGACGCCCGTGCGCGGGTCAGGCTGATTGCCGCACAGGTTGCAGCTTGGCGTCGCGGCGACGACGTTCCCCCACCGATCCGCGACGACGCAGGTGGTGGTGTCGGAGATCGGCGTCGTGACTTCATTCGCCGCTGCTGGCCCGCCGCCGATGAGCTGCAGCATCGCATACGGGTCGCCCGGACGCCGCTCCTGAGACGCCCGCGCCATGTCAACAAGCTGGCGGCGCATCTGCGTGTACTCGTCGCTGAGCAGCCGGGGCAGCGGCACGCCCACGAACTCCGGATCCGCGTAATACTCATCACGGTCGGCGTAGGCGAGCTTCATCGCCTCTGTCACGACATGCAGATGGTCGGGCGAGAGGTGTCCCATCGCCTGCAGATCGCGCTCCTCCAGCAGCCGCAGCGACTGGCAGAGCACCGGCCCCTGCGTCCATGGCCCGCACTTGTGCACCGCGAAGCCGCGGAAGTCCACCGACACGGGCGCCTCAAGCGCGGTCACCTGCGCGGCGAGGTCGCGTGCGGTCAGCGGTGAATCAACATCGGCGTACCACGCCAGCAGTTCCTTCGCGATGTCACCGCGGTAGAAATGATCGCGGGCGGCATGAAGCCCGGCCTCGCGCGGGCCGGAACTCCGCCGCTCGGCCTCCACCAGCCTGCGCAGCGTCTCGGCGAGCCGCGGGTGCCAGTCGGCATCGCCCGCATCGAGCAGCCGCAGCGTCGGCGCCACTGCCCGGTCAAAGCCGATTGTGCCGAAGCTGCCGAGCGCCGTCAGGCAAAGGTGCAGAGCACCCGGAACGGGCATAGCCCGGTAGTCGCCCTCGTCGAGGATCCCGTGCTCGTAGTACCACGCGATTGAGGCGGGATCGAGCGGCGCGCGGCCGATGCCGCTGAGCACACGCACCTGCTGCGACCGCGCCTCGTAGAGCATCAGCGGAATCTCGCCGCCGATGGCGAACAGGCCGTAGTCTGTGACCGCAAGCGCCAGGATCGTGGCGACCGCGGCGTCTATCGCGTTGCCGCCCTCCGCCAGCACTTCCAGGCCGGCGGCGACAGAGCCAGTGCCTCCTGCGGCCACGGCCCCGCCGGAGCCTGAGGCGCTCCAGCCAATCTGTTCGCGCATCTGCTGCTTCCTCCGATCATCAATGCGTACGCACCGCTGTCGTTGCCTCGCCCCCCTCCGTTCCGGAGGGGCCTGCGAACGTTTCTCCTCCCGCGCTCATCCTGCCTGTCGCTAACACTTGAGTCCTCCCCCTCATCCCGAAGGGAGAGGGGGCCGGGGGGTGAGGCAGCCGTTGCCGCAGGAGAGGGCGGTCCTCCCGCCCGCGGGCGGGACCTCTTCGTGGTCGTTTCTGTGCAGCGGGCGCGACTGGACCGCACGGACAGGAGTGTCCGTGCCACGGAACGGCAACGTACTGCGACCCGCGTCGCTTCGCTCCGCCCCCTGCGAGGGCGCAGGGGTCACAACGACAACACATTTGCGGCGCATGGACAGGGCGCATGTCGCGCGAAGGATCGAGCAGCGGGCGCATTCTGGGTTGCCGCCGCGCTACTGCGTCACCCGCCGGACGTCCACCGTGAAAGCGTCCTCATCCACCTTCACCAACAGGTAGTGATGGAAGCCACCGTTCTGCGGCTCCGCGTAGAGCGATGCGCCCGCCCCGCCCGTGATGAAGTAGTGAATGCCATCCTTCTCCCTGTGATTGTACAGATGCTCGTGCCCGTGGAAGACCGCGTCAACGCCGCTTTGCACGAATAGCTGATGCAGCGCGTCGCGGTCCCTCGGGTGCTTGTCCAGCGAGTAGCCGATGTTGGCGCCAACTGGGAAGAGCGGCCGGTGCATCGCAACGAAGATGAACCTCGCGTCCTTCGCCTCCTCAAGATCCTGCTTTAGCCACTGAAGCTGTGTCCCGGTGACGCGGGCGTCGGCGCCGATGGTCTCCGAGTCGAGGATGATGAAGTGGCAGCCGGCGAAGTTGAAGGAGTGGTAGAGCTTGCGGAAGTGCTCGCAGAATATCTCCGCGTTGCGCCGGATGCCGCGGATGTCGTGGTTGCCGGGAGCGAGGGCCACGGGGATGGTTCGATTCGCCTGCAGGGGCTGGATGGCGGTGAAGAAGCCGTTCCACTGTCGCCGCACGGTCGTCTGATTCGCTGAACCGTCAATGTAGTCACCGCAGCCGATGACGAAGGGCACCTCAAGCTGCCCGACCTCGGTGGCGATCCGCTCCATGATGGGGCTGAACTCGCGGCCGTAGGGCTGGCAGTCGCCGAAGACCGCGAAGCTGAACGGCTCGTGCCGCGGCGGCTGCTCCTCCTGTGCTGAGACGGTGGCGATCACCAGCAGCACCATCAGGAGCGCGATCATCACAACACGCGGCGCCTTCATTGCCATCATCGCCTCCCCTGCTCAACCGGCGGCTCAGAACAGCTTCGCGATCTCATCCTGATCGTAACGCGGCAGGTCCATCCAGCTCAGCCCGCGGCGGATCCTGATGCCATGGCGCTCCTCCACCACCTCACCGATCTCCGCGCACTCCACGCCCTCTTCCCGGCAGGCGGTGATGATCCCTCCGGCACTGTCGGCACTCACCGCCAGCAGCAGCGAACCTGAGGCGATCAGCCCCAGCGGCTCCAGCCCCAGCACCTCGCAGAACTGCTCCGTCTCGGGGTAGACCGGGATGTCATCAAGGCGCACCGCCACCCCGTTGCCGCTGGCGATCGCCAGCTCATGCAGCCCGGTGGCGAGGCCGCCCTCGGTGGGATCGTGCATCGCATGGACCTCGCCCGCGTTGACGGCGATCTGTGCGTCGCGCAGCACGTTGATGCCCGGATCGTGCAGGAAGTGCTTCGCCCGCTCGATGGTCTCCGCCTCGAAGCCGGCGTCATTAAGCCGCTCGCCCATCTCCCGGGCGATGATCGAGGTGCCCTCCACCGCCACGCGCTTGGTGAGCAGCAGCCGGTCGCCGACCTGCGCGCCGTCGGAGCTTATCAGGGCATCCTTCGGCACCTCGCCAAGCATGAAGCCGACGAGGAGCGGACGGTCGAGGCCCCATGTCACTTCCGTGTGCCCCCCGACAAGGGCAATGCCGAGGTCGCGGCAGGCGGCGTTGATCTGATCGAAGATGGTGCGCACGAGAGCGTCGTCGCTGGCGTCGTCGGGCA